>Ga0209149_1000769_pt1 | contig 14297 bp, 12 predicted proteins | sample WorMetTyACAVOLI2_FD_187423 | JGI IMG/M metagenome (GOLD analysis project Ga0209149, IMG submission 187423) | Marine gutless worms symbiont microbial communities from Max Planck institute for Marine Microbiology, Germany - Olavius algarvensis... ... | reverse complement strand
AGACCATACCATAAACCGAGTACTTTACTATTATAGCAATACAACCAAATGACGCAACACGTCCTAACAGTTCGCCAGACGGAAAACAAAGAGAGCGAGTGCTCTATCAAGGTTCATGCGTCCCTCCACGCGCATGCGCGCCTGCGTGCCATCAATAGGCCTAATCTATTAAATAAGCAAGTAATATGTCAATCTGTCAATACTGAGATACTAAAACGTCCCAACAGAGGTACTACAAAAACAGCGCTATATAAATCCACTTACCTTTATATGGGTCAGATGACCCAACAACAATGTCCTAGTAATGAAGGACAATGGTTAGTCCACAAGGTCAAGGGCCAATCCCACCAGGCTCAGCTCACTAAAAGGTAAAGTAAAGAACGATGTAACAACAAAAAAATTAATTTATATAGCACCACAAAGACCGAAGATACAGAGGCATTCGGAAGATAGAGAGCTAAACTGAGCAAGATCAGAAGCCAATCCAGTTGATTGACCTGTAAGAACTGCTTGTACCGTTGTGCACCACTAAACAATACACAATACTGTAGCACAGAGACAGTTCTGTTATTTTTCCTCTTCCTCCACACCAACCTCACATCTCAGATGCGGTCGAGTAGAGGTAATGGAGTGACTCAGCAATAACTACAAACTGATATGAAGAATACAGCTCTTACAGTTCGCTGAAGGCCATCAAACATCTCCGGTGCAATCCACCCTTCAGTACCAGCAACGCCAGATCGCTGAGAGAACGACAGACGTCCCGTCGCCAGCTTCTTACACAGGCCAAAGTCAGAGATCATGGCACGTGCGTGTCCATTTGCTGAATCAGGCCGAGACAGCAGGACGTTGTGAGGCTTTATATCTCTATGTACTACACACATCACAGTTACAAAACATTCAAGTATGTCAACAGCTAAAGGTACGATATAGCAGGGTTTAACGTCTCACTCGACACTATACAGGACGATGTTATGGGTCAGATGACTCAACCAACAGTGTCACAGCACTGAAGGACAATGATTAGTCAGCCAGGTCAAGGGCCAATCTCACCAGGCTCACCAGGTAAGTAAAAAGATGTAACCAAAAAATTACTATGTATATAGCACCAGAAGATCGAATATACATAGGTGCTCGGACTATAGAGAGGTAAACCAAGCAAGATTAAAGCTCGATATAGTCGACCGACCTGTAAGAACTACTTGTATCTTTGTGCACCATTATAACAGTAAGTAAGTAAGTCTTAAATTTATATAGCGCATTACGCAACGCCTCTAATGCGCTAAGTGTTCGAGTGCATTCCGAAACAGATGCGTCTTTAGCGTCTTCCTGAAATTGTCGGCACTGAGCGACGGGTCTCGGAGGTCGTCAGGCAGCGCATTCCAGGCCATCGGACCGGCGACGGAAAATGCCCGACAGCCGAGCGTGCTGCGACGATGTCTTGGTACGACAAGATGGTGGCGGCTGGAAGATCGAAGTCGCTAATGACTGGCAACGTCCGATGTGGGGTGGCAGCAGTTCACGAGGTAGTGGGGAGCCTGGGACACGAGGAACTCGGAGTTACACAATACTGTAACATAAAGACGTTATTCTTAATATTCCCCTTCCTTCAAACCAACATCACATCTCAGACATGGACAAGTGGAGGTAAGGGAAAGAACAGTTAAATGATTTAAACATAATTCCCCATCAACAGTCAAAGAGTAGATGTCCCACAAGTGCTGTGCTGGTGGTATCTGCTTGTTATAACTACCATTGTTGTAGATTTCAAACACTGTCTTACAGTAACAGGTATAGTCAAATATCATTAATGAATGGAAGCTCAACACCTAAGACAGACAGCTCATAACCTTACTGATGATCACAAGTATTCAACACGTAATTCGTGCACAACATAATAAAAACAGTTTTAACACACAATGTAACCGTATATAGAGGAGTACATTTGGCAACTGAACAAGAGGTCAAAGTAATTTGACAAAAAGCGCCTCACGGGGGGCCCATTCCCCAGTTAGGGGTCACCCCAGGCGGTCGAAAGTTGTACCATTGAATTCCTGGGGTAGGGTTTCCTATTAGTGTTCCATAGTAACTATAGGCCTAGGATGCACCGTTTGGCCACAGTGCACGCGCGTGACAACCAACCAACGACCAATGACCAACGACGTCACGACACAGCCTATCTCAATAAGCGCCGCTTTTACTAAAGTAAAGTGAGGCGCTTAAAAACTGAAGAATCTATTAGGGATGTGCGAAATAGATATTTTTCTTTTGTTCTGGTTTTTTGAAAAACTCGGATTCAGTTCAGAAAGAGTTTGGTTTGGTTCAGTTCAAAAAAAATGTGGTACAGTTCAGATATTATAGTTATAAACTACTCGTTTAATAGCCGAGTCGTTAATTTACAGCAAATATTACAGCGACAGTGGATGACATGACTTTGACGTCACTCACAACAACGACAACAAGCAATTAACGTAATTGCATTCTAAAATCTACATGCTAAACTCTGTTTCAGTCATGTTTTAAAACGTTTTTTATCTGCACATTTAATGCAAGTGAAGTTACTTTTAGTCATTTTTTATGTGAATGACGAATTGCATGCAGTTTCTATCGGAAAACCGTCTGAACTAATATCAAATTTTTTAACAGTTCGGTTTTTAAAAACCGAACTTGAATCAAATTTCGGTTTTCCACAGATCCCTATAACCTATGGCCTCGTTACACAATATTGTCAATACTGTGAGGTCATAACCAGACACTGATGATCTCAATTTTCTCCTTTTACAAATATACAAACATAAATAGTAGTGTTGAAACAGTAAAAGCATGTTTCAGTTACGACAATAACGTGTTCATCAAGTCAAGAAGTGTCCGAGGTCGACACTGCTGCAAAGACCGCAAAACTGCAATTACAATTGTTGTAGCAAAATTTCTACAGAGTCATGATTGCAACTATACCAATATCGAGGGAATGTAAATGGGCAATTCCCGACATCATCTGCTGCAATAAAGTCGTGGAATCGATTAGACTTCTGTCAAATTTATCCTCAACATAATCCTGGACCGTTGCAGCACACAGCTCGAGAGCAATGTAGCGAAACTGAGCATCTTGTTCCTGAAACATTCAAAAAATCAACATTTCCCACCTGCATCACACTACACAGGATTAGTGGCAAAAAAAGACTAAAATTTATGTTGAAATTCACATACATGCTATGGCAAACTGCAGACGACTAAATGCTGACACGTAAAAAATGACAAAATTGCAAACTGAAATTAGACATGCTAGAAAAATTTCCATTCAAAAGGCTACTAAGTATCCAGCTTAATCAACTGTATGGGTAAATGAGGAACACGAAAAGCATAAATATTAGAAAACCTCTGCAAACATCAAAGCATACAACTGTAATACTATAATCATACACATTGCATGCAAAATTTCAAGGACGTCGCCAGAAGTGAGTGACATGACTCTGCATTGTGTCAGTTAATTTGCTAGACAAAAATAAAATTTCATTATTTGTTTACATAAGACGACGAAGGCGACTGACAAGAGGCTTACGCTGACAACAGGTTATTTACTCACTTCTGTAATCCACATCAGTCCAGAGGTTTCTACGGAGACCATCGAGGGACCACTGTAAGTAAGTAAGTAAGTCTTTAATTTATACAGCGCATAACGCAACGCCTCTAATGCGCTAAGTGTCCAAGTGCATTCCGAAACAGATGCGTCTTTAGCTTCTTCTGGAAATTGTCGGCACTGAGCGACGGGTCTCGGAGGTCGTCAGGCAGCGCATTCCAGGCCATCGGACCAGCGACGGAGAACGCTTGACGGCCGCGCGTGCTGCGACGATGTCGTGGTACGACAAGATGGTGGCGGCTGGAAGATCAAAGTCGCTGACGACTGGCTAACACATGGTAAATATGGATAGTGAGTAATTAAACAGTCACGTTTGTGTGTTCTAATGCTAATGCTGATCCACAGTGTCAGCTTTTCATAATAATAATAATAACAGATTTGTATAGCGCCTTTATGTCCGAAGATACAGAAGCGCTTGAGGCAGCACAGGAGCACTAAGTGAGTTTGAACATATGTGTTTTCAAGCGGCGTTTGAAAGTGGGAATGCTTTCATACAGTTGAATGTCAGCAGTTAGAGTTCCAGGTAGATGGAGCAGCAACAGAAGAAGCGCGACGGGTCAGTTCGGTGTCTATGCAAGGAACAACCAGCAGCGGAGCATCGAAAGAGCACAGAGCCCGAGTGGTGCATGGGTCTTTACCAGCTAGCTGAGATACATTGAATAGGCTGTGGTCCGCACCTTGTGAGTCAGAAGAGCCACTTTATAGATGACCCGCTACCTCAGCCAGCATTCAGTGGCATTTAGTTATCAGTCACTGAAAACATTATAGACCACATAGCCAGCTATTTCAGTAGTCAGTCAGCCTCTGTACCATGCAGTAGTAGCGTACGACGTTGCTGTGCTGATCAGACAAACGTAACAATTCCACTTCACGGTCAGCAAAGCTGAAGCACTCCGGCAGTAGTCGCTTGACTGCGACACATCGGCCATCAAACATGCCCCTACACACACACAGCAACAGCACTATGTACAGAGAAACTATAATCAGAATTATAAAAACTACGTAATTCCCATTAACGAAGACAAATTTAAACAGTTTTTTGAATGAAACTAAATCAGACTGAGAAGAAATGAAAGTATGGAAGTTCAATTCTCAACATACCTATCCACACACGGGTTGTCAGACTTTTAAGCACTTAATAAGTTAAACAACATACTCATTCATAATAGACGTAGCCGAGGTCTCAACCTGCAAGGTGTCTGCAGATCAATACTTCATCAATCAATCAAGTCAGGCACAATCCAGTTGCTAGGCCAGACCAGTTTTTTCAGGACCTAAAGACCTTTGCCTATCTCTTTGCCTGGTGTTAGCATTTTATCAGTACACTAGAGGTGTTTGTATAACTGTGTCGACATTTGGTTACTTACGTTCACCAACTGACTGGTGTATACACCTGATGCAGTATAACAAAGTACAATACAAATATAATTAATGAGTGCCAAACAAAAGTAGTATTTCATCCATCTCACATTCACTTTCTGCTCACATAATCTACAGCAATTACACAGCGTTATCGAGACACGCGAGCAAGTAGTTTCAACTGGACTGAATTAGTAGTAGTAGATCCGACAATTTCTAGCGCGCTGTAACATGTTTCTAAAACCATTACAAGGGCGCGATTTCCGCGATCATGCATATCAGTGTCAGCCTAGTATAATGCTTATTATAGTGCTAGTCAATGCAGTTGAACAGATGTGTCTTGAATTGAGACTTGAAAGATTCCAGCGACTGATTGTTCCTGATCTCTGGTAGCAGCCGGTTCCATGCCAGTGGTGCAGACACGGCAAAACAATATCGTCCAAAATCTGAAGTCAACTCCCAAGTACTGAAGTCAAGAGGAGTTAGGATATAACAATACTTATAACAAATAATTAATAATAATAATAATCAATTCGTAATTGTAATTATCAATGTCTGATTAATACTTAAATAATGTAACCATATTACATGACAAGTAATAAATTATACTAATGTTGTTGCGCCATAGTACAAACCTATAGACAAAGGTGCCCTCACTGCCTCGTCCCAAAACTTCTTTTGGATTAAACGCGATCTTTCCGACAATAAGCATTCCGTCAGTACAACCTGCATCCATCCAAACAAGCCTGAAACCTTTAACTACAATGACATAAAGTGTGCAAATGAAATGCATTAAAAAACACAAATTTGCACAAAAATGACTGAATCATACACCAATAAAATTTTTGCATAACGTTTCTACACGTTATATTTATTTTAACATACAAGTGGCAGTAGTGGCACTCAGCTGTGTAGCTCGTGTCTGACTCCCGCTGAGATCTATGGTGTATATGTGTCAATCATGATGCCGCTGGCCAAAAACTCCTTCCACGCTCAAGAAAATTCCCAAGTGACCCAAAGCCACAATGATATAAAAACCAGGTAGGCACGGCCAACACCTCAAATGGAGGACTGCATGATATTAAAAGAAACATCATTAAAAGACATTGCCAACTATACTGGTACAAGTAGTACATTTATACTAGGGATGTGCGGAAAACCAAAATTCTGTTCAGACTCGGTTTTTTAGAAAACCAACCCATCCAAAAATTTGACATCCGTTCAGACGGTTTCCGACAGAAACTGCGTGCAATCCACCATTCAAATAAAAAGTGAATAAAAGTAGCTTTGCTTGCATTAAATGTGCAGATATAGAACATTTTAAAACACGACCGAAACAGAGCTTAGCATATAGATTTTAGTATGCAATTACATTGCATACTTGTTCTCATTGTGAGTGACATCAGTGACGTCAAAGTCACATCATCCACTGTCGCTGTAATATTATCTGTAAATTAACTACTCATCTATTACACGAGTAGTATCTGAACCAAACCACATTTTTTTAACGGAACCAAACCAAACTCATTCCAAACCGAATCCCAAGTTTTTTCAAAAACCGAACCGAAATAAAAACATCTATTCCGCACATCACTAATTTATACCTGGCACTTGATGTGTGCTGGCAGAATTCAGCGAACGATTCCTTCGTCGCCACTAAGCATGTACAACATAATAACTCACATTACAGGCATCACAGAACTGATGTTAACCTGAATGTAATGAGCAATGTAACTTGTTTTCAGTTGTCAGAAATATGCACCACAGAATAAAACTGAAAAACGTCCTCTACTGCACACCCACCTGCGTTTATCACATGGCATATGGCTCTGGGAAAGGAGCCGTACACGTTTCTGCAATGCCTAGGTCAATTCAGCATTCGACCCTCCGTGGGATGGTAAAATAAGTAGACCAGAGCAGTATCTTATTTTATAGTTCGCAAGAAGTCTACATTAAAGTAAAACATTATTTTCTCACTATTTCTCGCTAGCCGTTCCATTGCTACAACAACGTGTTGGCAACAACAAGAGTTGGCAATTCGACTTATACAGTGTTTCTTCCATACTGATGCATTAATACGACTAAAGTATCATTCATACGAGTACAGAATTTGTCCAAAAATCGTGAAACGTGTGCATAACCCATCTTCAATGTCGGTCGTCACCACATTGCGGGTGCAGTTATCAAAGTGTAGATGGAATAATGTTGTGCTCTCTAGTTCTATAGATTTCTACGATTTGCTAGCATAGAATCTACAAGACTTTCATGGAAATCGAAGTACGACACATGCCTAAGCTTTAACGATGAGTAACAATAATTGATAGCAATGGTGAGTGTAGACAAGCAGAAAAACCTAAGTCAGTTATTACTAGTTACAGCATACGAATTAAGTAGTTAAATGCAACATGAACTGTTGTAGATCACTTACACGACGAAAGATGAGAATAGCTGCAAACAAAGAAGCAAGTGTTGACATGATGCTAATGATGGCAGATGACATCAGTACAGTCAATTCATCAGCTGTTGTCATGGTAACGTTGGACATAACTGTACTGTTAATTGTATGGGAACGTGGTTCCAACGTCCCACTTGCAGACTCATCAGTAATCAAGTTCTGTACAGGCTTGTTAGGCACTCGCGGTTCCATAGGCACTTCATGATAACCTGGACATTGCACGTAACAGATGCACATGGCTTTATGATATGCAGAATATAAATAAACTGACATCAGAGGCGAAAGCCGTCATTACCTTGGATACTCATATGAATTTGCTGTAACAGCAAACTAGATTCCATTGCAGGCAACGTTATTGTCCACTACACCTAAAATATATCCTGCGTGCTAACTTGTGATAACATATCTTAAATTGTTTGCTTTATCCTCACACAATTTCAAGTCACATTACTGGATCATTGGTGTTAATCATTCAACACAGTTTTGTTTCACACAGACAAATTCAAGTACTCCTATCAACAAATATTAAAAATTCCGGGAAGAATGCACGTAAATCAATCTATCACTGTAAATAAAATACGTAAAGTGACACAAGTTTCCACATTTTGAGTAGTTAATTCAACCAAGCTTTTTACGGTACACATGTTATGGATGTTGCATGTGTATAAGTTGATACTTTATTTCAAGACGTTGTGAACTCCCTATTCAAGGATGTGGACATGCTCATTTGTGATACAGGACATTTTACTGAACAACTGGAGCAATTTCTGGTGTCATCAGTCACTATTGATACTAAGATAGGTCTCACCAGCAACCAAACCAGGATCGTACGGATGAGAGAGTCAACTGCTTTAGTGTCTGTGTCGTGGATGTCCACACATTTTATCACACGACAAAAACTCCATCCACAGTTCAATATCAAGCATAATCATACCCAAAAGCAACACTCCAGAAGTTGGCTGTGCCGTTACAGAGTCATCGTGTTTGCCAGGGTCAACTTTTGGTTTCTCATCTTGTTGTGACAAGTCAGTCGTCTCCGGACCCTCGATCAGCATTCGATTCATTCCATGATTCGGCTACATTAATCACATCAAAAACGATCAGACTGCCAATGTACCGTACTGAATTTATAAGTCGTAAATTGTGTTTCCATGTGTTTGTCAGATAAACAAAACTAGCAATGCACAAACCACAACTACTGCACAATGCCGCACCATGACAATAGCACACGTGCAAATTAGCCGTTCGACCAGAACAAAGCAGTTTGGCTTAGTGATAACACGTTGGCCTCGATCAACGTAGTTGTGCTACGTCAGACCCGGTTAGTACCAGGATAGGTGACCATCTGTGGATGGGTGAACCATCTCGGTATGTAACCAGCCTTCTTACCCTCTTTGAGACGGTAAAATAAGTATCAGCTCTCGGGCTGAGTAATAATAATAAATGGCGATGGTGGGTGTAGACTCTGGCAGCGTACAGGCGGACTCACAGCCTAAGTCGTTTGGCTTGCACTGGGGTCAGCGGCTGCTTGGCACCATGCTAGATTCATCAAATAAACCGGGTGAACTCTCGCAATGATTCTGCCATGATGACTGCATCACAAACATTATCATACATTATTATTATTATTATTGCTATTTAAACTAACTTTGGACACACGGAATACATCTACAGCAACATGTGACAACATTACCATGACTCTAACAGTGTTTCCATCAACAAGTGACGGCAAAGCATAGACCACCGAGTCCTTTTCACCAATATACAGCGTTGGACTGAAACAACAAACAACAGAAAATATTTCTCACAAATGCTTATTCTTCAAAGAACATAATGTAAAGGAATTTTATCTAATATCTTCACTATTAATTTACACATATATTACCGGTAACTTACTGCTAATGTACCAGACAGCTAGTGTATACTTTGTCGTAATTGTAATCTAGCTATTATTCTAATCACAATCACAAAACCGAACTCATCAAGTATTATAACAAACATTTCAAACTTTTTAACAAAAAAAATCCCGCTTTACAAGAATCATAATTCTACTAAAAGCAAATGTTATGATGAAAGTCACAACTTCAGTAGCATGACAGTATAAAATGAAAGATTCTGCTTACTAGAAAGTCTGAATGTTGTTGGCATGTTTCAGAAACCGATCTGTCCATTCATCCTCTGTCAACTGTCCACTCATATGCTGCAACGTCTCCAACGCAACATTAACAAATGCCACCTTACGCAGTCCGCCAAACTCCGCATCAATCTGATACATCGCAACGACTGGCGAGTCATAGTTCTGGGACCACAACACACTGCCTGCAACAAACAAGTATGTTCATACTGCACTGCACTACAGACGCAGTATTTAGTATGTGCTAATTATCAGCACAAGATTATTATGGTGTTTAGTATAAATCTTAACGTTATTTTGTCATATAATCCACCTACAGCCAAGCATGCAACCAGAAATGTGTGGCAAGTTGCAATGCGAAAATGTTGCAGAAGTGTTTAAATGTTCCTGAACAGAATAAAATGGCTACTGTTACCTCTGTCTGCTTGTCTACTATCACAATTATACAGCACACCTGTGTTATGTCATGCTTTCAATGCAATGATGAAACAAAGTTTAATTGCATGAAATACTGTAAGGTAGTAAATGTATCATAAACACTGCAAGCTGAGAGACTACCATACCAGTGTCAGGGTCAATAGAAACAACAAGTCCTCCAGAACTTGACGCAAAATGCCTTAGGTCTACACAGATCACACACATCATTGCATTCAGACATTAACCCTTTCACTGCTGCGGCAAAATATATAGCATGGAACCTTTGCAATAACTTTTGAAAATCTTGATCGATTTCAATTATTTTGCGCCACATTAACTGGAAATGAATTCTGCACCTCAAAGTACCAAAAGGTCTCACTTCACCATGTGTGTGTGTGTAATCATGCTAGAACACAATGTCAGAAAACAACATTTTTCAAATGAACACTAAGATTTTCTTCATAAAAACATTAAACTACCGACTCGTGAGAAGTTTATAGGCATAGGTGATGTCCATCTTCAGCATCGAAAAAGGCTGACAATTGACATCACCAGTGATCAACGACGAAAGGTAAAGGATCAATGATGTCATTCACAGACTGGAATTTTGTCTTCTTTTGTTATCATTCTGATATCACATCATGTAGACTCTCGGCGCACTGGTTTCTTTCATCAGAGGCAACACGTGCTGCCGCGTATTTTAATGTGGTTCATTTCTGATGAAATTAATAATAATAATATTATTATTATTACCTTATAATAACACATCAGTAGATGACTGCATTTTGTTACAAATTCAGTTCCAGTTATTGCAGTGCAAAAATTATTAAAATTGGTTAAGACTTGTCAAAGTTATTGACAGAAGTTTATTGCGACCTTTTCTAATGGACCACAGCGTAGTTCCTTACTTATTGAACAGTAATAATATTTTGTCACTATTTTAAGAACGATTACTAGCTTGTCTCACATATCAGTTGATTGTAACGACGATATATGTGCTATAAAAGAGACGATATAAAGTTGGTGTGCTGGCCTTCATCGGTGGGTTGTAACATGTAGTTCAGATACAAGGGAACTGGGCATAGATGCTGGACTCCATCACCCAAGCCCCTGTTTACTGTACCAAACTTAGCAGCCTAGCCATCACGGGCCAATGTACTAATCACCATATTGTTCTATAGTGGTCCCTCAATGCAGGTATTTATGTGCCAACGGTTAAAAAACCTATAATGTCCAGAATAAAAAACAAAAAATGCACTTAAACACACCCACAATGTTTTGTACTATAACTGTATAACACAGCTTGTGGTGTTGACATAAAAATGCAGTACACTATGCTGACATATCTGTATTTCAAGACACCACTTGACAGTATAGCAAGAAAGCACTGCTTCATGGGACTGGGACTCACCTCCTACAATCACGCAACAATATGTCACCAATATGCACATACACTACTAACAGCAGGCAGACCACTCCAGCCTTAACACTACACATTGTGACTTCAGTGTTTTTTGTGGCCATAAACCAAGCTACATTACGACGACAGCATCACAGTCTGAACGGTAGTTGAGACAGTGTTAACGGCGACCTTCAATTCCTATGGGGATAGGCAAATTTTAACCCCCCACAAAATCGATACCCCTGAACCAATCTTGAAAAAACTCGGCATAGTTGATTATGTCCATGAGACGACCCCCTATACCAAATTTGGTACAAATACACACACTGGGGGCTTCTGGGCAAATGGGTGAAATATAACAAAAATTATTTTTTATTTATTTATACCTTTTTTCTCAGACTCGCGTACAGGTCAGACCGATTGATGGATTTTTATGTGCGATATAGCTCAAAAGACGTGAAATCACGCAAGGATGTGCCTTTTGGGGGTCATAAAACTTAAATTTAATTTTAAACCCCTATTTATCCCCCAAAACCGTCAACAGGGTTCATACAGACATTACAGTACCTTTTTCCAGGACTTTCCAGGACTTGTGAAGACTAAATTCCAGGGTTTTCCAGGACTCAAAAAACTCGTTTTCAAGGACTTCCCAGGATACATTCCCTTCTCAAACACAGGTTGCATGAGGTCAAAAAAGTGCACATACCAAATCAGTTATCGGTGTAACTGCATTACAGTAAACAAGCCCAAATGCAGTACCTGTAATTGTATTGACCCAAGAGGTGGCAAAATGCACACATCTGTCACAATGTATTACAATGAATTTCTTATCTACTTTGCAATACTCAAACTAGAAATTAAAATTTCCAGAACCACTGCTTTGGAATTCCAGAACTTTCCAGGACTTTCCAGGGTTTTCAAGGACCTATGCCTTTTTCCAGGACTTTCCAGGCCTGGAAATCTCAACAATTAAATTCCATGACTTTCCAGGACTTTCCAGGGTCTGTACAAACCCTGCATCAAATTTCGGCCCAAAACGGGACTTATTTTTTGACCAAAAATGCTTAACAATGGGGGCACTCAAGAGTAAACTACCCTTAATCTTCATTGTAGCCCCATAAAAGTTGCATAGTAAATAGGCTAATCAGGGTCGGCAATTCCAAATATGGCACTTTCAACGACATATTTTGACCCCCTGTCCCCATTATCCCCCAAATCCCCAAATTTTGCATTACAAATAGTAGTTTTTTTTTGCTCGAAACACACTGTTCCCATCCTCATAGATGCACATTGTGCTAAAATATTTTTTACACAACTTGGGAACGGGGAGTAGCTTACCAAAAACAACTTTCAGGGCCAAAATTAATGGGGTCTTGGCTAGGGTAGCATGTAAAAATTTGGGACCCCCAATTTATTTCTGCAACCGCTGAAGCTAGCAACTTCAAATTTGGTATACAACTTGGGCTTGGGAGTAGCTTGCCGAGAAACAACTTTTATGACCAAAATTGGCAGGGGTCCGAGATAGGGGAGTACCCAAAAAAATTTGGGACCCCCTATTTATTTCTGCAACAGTTGAAGCTAGCAACTTCAAATTTGGCATACAAGTTGGGCTTGGGGAGTAGCTTACCAAAAAAAAGAACTTTTACGACCAAAATTGGTAGGGGTCCGGGCTAAGGCAGCATCCAAATAATTGGGACCCCCTATTTATTTCTGCAACCGTTGAAGCTAGCAACTTCAAATTTGGTATACAAGTTGGGCTTAGGGAAGTAGCTTACCAAGAAACAACTTTTACGACCAAAATTGGCAGGGGTCCAGGCTAGGGGAGTACCCAAAAAAATTGGGACCCCCTATTTATTTCTGCAACAGTTGAAGCTAGCAACTTCAAATTTGGTATACAAGTTGGGCTTGGGGAGTAGCTTGCCGAGAAACAACTTTTCGGACAAAAATTGGTGGGGGTCTGGGCTAGGGAGCATTGAAAAATTTAGTACCTCCTACTTCTTTCTGCAACCGTTGAAGCTAGCAACTTCAAATTTGGTACACAACTTTGGTTTGGGGAGTACGTTACAATAGCAACTTTAGTACCGAACTTGGTAGGGGCTGGCTGCGCTACAGGAGCACCTCAAAAATTGTGGGTATCACGTACTCCATACCACATACCCTGTACCACGTAACAGCTACAGAAATGTAATAAAACAGCAAATATAAATGTAAAAAACTGCGGTTTAGATACAAGTTAACAGTGAATGACACATCTAAAACTGCAAAAATTACAAAAAGGTGATATTACTCAGCAGCACATTGACATTTAGGCAATGTGCTGATGGGTAATCACCTTTTTGTAATTTTTGCAGTTTTAGATTTGTCATTCACCATTAACTTGTGTCTAAACCGCGGTTTTTTACATTTATGTTATTCATTACTAACCATATGAATTGTTGTCATCATAGGCAACACGTGCCGAGTAATCTGTAAATGTGGCATTCCATCTAAATTCAACAAAAAAAGAAAAACACACAATTACATAAGCTATATGTTTTATTCTCAACCAGAGTGTGGTTGGCTAAGTCTGACGTCACGCCAAAATACCGGTGAATGAAAAACGACCTCGGTTAACCATGCTATAACCAGGACAGTACATGCCTAACCACACGTCCAACCAAACTTTCTTTCCGGGTTTTACAAAACGTACCACGTCATGTGTCATGCATAATGGGGGTTTTACAAAACGTACCACGTCACGTTCCGGTCGGCCACCTCAGCACTAGCTGAGCTCTTGTTAATATTTTGAATGCAGGTGTTTTTGTTGTTTTCTACGTGATATTTTGATCGATCCGGTTGTTGTTGTGTAACTGTAGCTAATTATGCAGCTAGGTCAACAAGAACCAGCATGTAA
>Ga0209149_1000768_pt1 | contig 14299 bp, 4 predicted proteins | sample WorMetTyACAVOLI2_FD_187423 | JGI IMG/M metagenome (GOLD analysis project Ga0209149, IMG submission 187423) | Marine gutless worms symbiont microbial communities from Max Planck institute for Marine Microbiology, Germany - Olavius algarvensis... ... | reverse complement strand
ATGGTAACGGTAATGTTTTGGTGTTATGAAAATGGCGAAGCTACCGTCACCAATGCTAGCGAGCGTTACGATGTGTAACGATAAAATAAGTAAATAAAATAGTAGAATTAATAGAATTAGGTGGTTCGGGATATCTTACACTTGTTACAAGAGAGCATTGAAGCATCTTTATTCTGCCGTCCAGTCGGGGGTACCTCTGATTGTCGGACTTTTTCTGTCCAACGGTGTGGAAGTAAAGTAAAGTAAATGTGGATTTATATAGTGCGTCACCGCGAACACACCTCTAATGCGCGTACGTCGACGCTGATCTCCGTTTAACTAGTTCTCAGCCAGACACCAGCTCACACTGCGAGACTGCGGATGTGAGCTAGTTTATCAGGCGATATGCCTGTTTGCTCCCCAGCTTACGCTGGTTACTCATTTCGTCGACCCACGGAGGGATGGCTCAGGCTGAGTAGACCTGGGTGCCTGCATGGTTCTGTGCCGAGGTAGTTTACCCGTCCGAAGACGGTCACCCATCCAGGCTGACCAGGGCTGGCGTAGAGTAACTACGATGATCAAGACCGACGCGTTTCCGATAAGCCCTGTAACTTACACGGCACAGTAGAGGTTTTTCTAACGACGATGCGCTACAGTAAATCGATATTTACCCACGCCGACGGTAGTCGAAGTGTGGACAGAGCGTTCAGTTGCGTCTGTGAGTTTGTTCGCAATTTTGTTCGCACTTTACAGACGAAATGGTTGAAAACATTTTGACCAAACTTGGTAGGTAATTACTAGTTGATGAGGTCAAGGTCACACGATCCAAAAAACAAGAACGTCGCCATTGCCTACTGCAATAGAAAGCTGGCTTTCGCATCATACCACAGATATAATTCAACACAACGGACGGTGAGTGTTATCAACAGACTGAGACTGTCGCACTCTACTGACAACACGAGACGGAAACGGACGACGCGTTGGCGTGGTCAGCATGGGTTAGCATCTCTATAGAGTGCCCTCTACTTTACATTACATTGCATTATAATACGTGTTTGTACTTTACTGGCAGTTTTTTGAGTACAGATAAATATTTGTGTTGGCAGGGACTGAAAGGAGTAAGCGGAGATAAGGGCAGTTCGGTGTACCTGAGTGAAAACGGAGTGTCAGCGGGTCTTATTGAAGGCCCACCTGGCCCTCGCGGCGCTATCGGCTTACCTGGAGAAAAGGTCGGTTACTCGGTTTTTATCGCGCGTCAGCAACGCAGTATGCTGATGCGCGATATTGATATAGCAAATCTGTCCGTCTGTCCGTCTGTCTGTCTGTCTGTCCGTCCGTCCGTCCGTAACGTTCCGGTATCAGATGAAAACGGCTTAACATACCATCACAGTTTTTTCACCATACGGTAGCCCAATCATTCTAGTTTTACCAGCATCAAACATTTTCACGAAATTCCGACAGGGTCACCCCCTGCGGGCGCTAAATACAGGTGGGGTAGAAAAAATTCGCGATTTTCTACCAATAAGTCGCTATATCTCGCAAACGATACAAAATATCGCCATAGTTACTATGGAAGGTGAATAGGAACTCGTTTGCGTTCTATCAAATGGTGCCATTTCCAATGACCTTGAACGAACCCTAACCCCGATTTCAAGGTCACGATATTATTCAACGTCAAATACTCGAAAATGGTACAAGATAGAGCTATATTTACAATGGCAGACCAATAGAAAGTCGCATATGGTCTATCGAACGGCGCAATTTTCAATTACCTTGACCCCTAACCATAGGGTTAGGGTTAGGGTTAGGGTTAGGTTTAGGGTAGGAAAAGTTAGGAAACCGTACCCAAACTTTCAAATGTACCACTTTCAATGACCTTGAGTGACCTCTGACCCACATTTCAAGGTCACGATAATATTCAACGTCCAATAACTCGTCTAACAGTAAGTCGTATATGATCTGTCCAATGGTTCCGTTTCCAGTGACCTTGAGTGACCCTTAACATAGATTTCAAGGTCACGGAGATGCCGTCGACGAATTGTGTGCGCAGCTGACGCGCGATCTGTGATTGTGATGATGACTGAGTTAATGAGTTCAACGGAGTGAGGTTAAGTATTTTTAGCAATGTACTGGTGTTCAGAAGAGTCGTATGTAACAGTTATTACTATGTATTCAGTTTATAGTGAAATAAATATGATGGTGATGTTGATGGCCATATTCATCAGAAAGCGGCCAGTGTGTTTTCGGCCCCTTTACGCAAGTATCTTATGCATACAAATTAGTGGTGCTTTGTTTTTGTACCATACGGTACAGTATGTATATGCATCTACACTGTGTCTCAGAAAGAAAGCCACTTGATGTTTTATAATAACTTTGGCAAATGTGGGCCAATTCTTATAAATCTTTCACTACTTGATTCCTGAGAAAATTTTCTATGTATACACCACGACTTCCACCTCACCTGCAATATATTGAAAAAAAATCAAAAAAGTATACATAAGATAAATTAAAGCTGCAAGGGCATTTTCAATTCATTTCAGTAAAGTGGAAAATCGTGTCTATTTGCTAGGCTGCATCAATGACTAAGTAATATCTGTTAATGCTATATATCATGTTTATGTTATGTTATATAGTATTGTACATCATCTGTTCTTTGAATTTGTTGAAGCTTACGAAGACGAGTTGGTTGAGACTGAGAGCATTGGTCATGTGTTTCTGATTGGCATCAATCGCCCAACAAAGCGCAACTGTATTAATAAGGCAGCAGCTCAACAGTTGTGGGATGCTGTTCAACATTTTGAGATAGACGAAGAACTTCGAGTAGCTGTACTCTATGGAAAAGGTTTGCCATATGCAGTAACAGTAAAAACTGCTAATAGTTTTGTAAGAAGCACGATTTGATATTGTGTCATTTATATCATTATTGTGGGTATAAATACATGTCATAGGGCTGTTACGGTTGCGTTATTTCCGTTTCCGGTTCAGTTTCGGTCGGTTTTTGGCAAAAAACCACAGTATCTGTTTTTCACGGTTTAGTTTTCTCCGTACAAAAAAATGTCTATCGCACTACACATAACGTTCGTTGAAAACGATCAAATCTATTGCTTTGCGTGGAACCATACACCAGATGGACAACATTGTTATGTTCATTTATAAACTGGCAGTTTATATAATGCAATTATTGCACATTAAGGAACAGAAAGTTAATTTACTTCATTTTAGTATGTAAGTAAAAATTTGGTGCTGATAAACATGCTCTCTCGTCATTGTTATTACGTCTATCCCAGTTAGGCCACAAATGTAAATCTTTCCTGTTGTCCAGACTTAGAAAGCCGTTCATCTGGCGCCAAAAAACCGCGGTTTTGGTTTTGGTCGGTTTTGGTTTCGGTTTTAAAAACCGTGACAGCCCTACATAGTTATTGGAACTTGGATTTTATCGCGCGTCAATGTGCTGATGCGCAATATTGATGTAGTAAATCTGTCTGTCCGTTCGTCCATCCGCCTGTCTGTTACGTTCCGGTATTCTATGGAAACGGCTTAACATAAGCCCAATCATTCTAGTTTTATGATTATCAAACATCTCCCCGAAATTCCAACGGGTTCACCCCCTGCAGGGGTGCGAAATACAGATGGGATAAACAGATTTCATGATTTTCGACGACTAAGTCGCTATATCTCGCAAACGATACAAGATAGTGCCATAATTAGTATGAAACGCTAATAGGAACTCGTATGAGATCTATCACATGGTGCCATTTCCAATGACCTTGTATGAACCCAAACCCTGTTTTCAAGGTCACACCATTCTTTGATCCTGAATATTTCACAATATCTCACAAACCACTTGAGATACAGCCATAGTTACTATAGAAGGCGAATAGGAAACCACACCCAAGGTTTCGAATGGGACCAGTTTCACTGACCTTGAGTGAAGTCTAAACCATATTTGAAGGTCACAGTATTATTCAATGTCAAATAACTCGAAAATGGTACAAGATAGAGCTACAGTTACAATGGTGGACCGATAGATAGTCATACATGGTCTATCGAACTGTGCCATTTTCAGTCACCTCGAGTGACCTCTAACCCACATTTCAAGGTCATGATAATTTTCAACGACAAATAAGTCGTGTATGATCTATCCACTGCTTCTGCTTTCAGTGACTTTGAGAGACCTCATGGTCACGGGGTTATTATAGATGCCATCGATGTATTGTGTGCACAGCTGACGCGCGATCTCTTTGCGATAGCTAAGCTATTGTTACTGTGATGTTTTGACAAAGGCTCTATTTCCACTGTTGCAGGAGGAAATTTCTGTGCTGGGTATGACCTTGCTGAATTGGCTGGGTTTGATTCAGCAGATGATGTGCCACAACTAGATCAGCTTGAAAATGGTCGAGGCCCAATGGTAATTTTCTAATTGTAGTTTTGAATTGCCATGCAATTTACATGAGTGTTTTGAGTTAATGTGATGCCAACATCGATTGCACTTTAATTGAGGAGAACTTGAATTTTTTTTGGTAATACACTTGAGATATCAAGGACTAATGATTGTGGATCAGTGCTTCACTACAAACGTTGTTTAGCAAAATTTCAGTCTGATTAGTAAAAGGTGTACAAGCGTTGCTATTGACATCAGGGTCCGTCGAGGATGATGTTTAGCAAGCCAGTCATTGCTGCTGTGGCTGGATACGCTGTCGCTGGCGGCCTTGAACTTGCTTGCATGTGTGATCTTCGCATCATAGAAGAGAATGCAGTGTTCGGCGTCTTCTGCAGGAAACACGGTATGCTGTGACTTGATAGGTGCTATTTAGTACTTGGTGACTAGATGGCTTACAGCCAAAATTGGTTTGCTGTTTGGTAGGACTGCAGTGAAAGCTGCCTAGCCCTGCTAGTCTACGTTCATAAAATCTGTCGCAAAATTCTTCTTGCAGGCCTAATAGAACAGGAACAATGTTTCTGGAGTAAGCATTGTAAATGTTCACCTGGTTTATTTGGTGAACAGCCAATAGCACCCAGCAGCCTACTGTCAGACCATGCTAACCGACTTGAGCTATGAGTCCGCCTATAAGCTACTATAGTCTACACCCACCATTGCCATTTATTATTATTGCTCAGCCCAAAAGCTGATACTCATTTTACCATCCCACAGAGGCTAGAACCGCAATAAGGGTATGCAGCCTGTGATGAAGGCAGTGTATCAAGTCGGCGTCATTTGCAAGAAGCACCTGCCCAAAGTGGGATTTGATGCTGCGACCACACACGTGTGCAGTCAGGTATATTACCACCAGACCACAGTGATCTCTTGCATATTGAGCTGTTTGTGTGCCATAACTCTGCTCATTTTAGTGTCATTGTGTGTTCCCACTGCCATTCTGTTTAGTCCCCGCCAGAAAATTGCGGTAAAAAATTGCGCAAATTTCAGAAAAATTGCACTAAATTTTGACGGAAATTGCACCAAAATGGCGATTTTCATTTGTTACATAAATAATGCCAAATGCCTGCTGGAAGCTTAACTAGTGTAAACCAAGTGGTCGAAGTGGGTTCCTATTAGTGTTCTATAGTAACTATAGGTTTAGGTCACAGTCCGCCTTTGTGACAACCAACAACGAACCATCCACCGACGTGACGCCACGGCCTATCTCACGTAGAGGTGCAGTAATGAGAACGATTCGATAAGTTACGAATACAAGGCGGTAGCAAGTATTAACGATTTACAAGATCCCGGCGAATTTGTTACATAAATCAACACATGTAACGACTTGCCAAGTTGCCAGAACAAAGCCTACACCTCGCTGTTGTGAGTCACTCCCGTAACGAGATACTGGGCTGACAGGAGCAGCGCATGGATGCAGAAATGACGTGATGGACGCCTATCAGTTTCAGCGACAATACTGCACCGCATCTTTCTGCAGTATACTCCTGGCGACTGAACGGCCACAAACTGGCGTGAGGGGGGTGGCGTCTACACCCTTCTCCATCAGGATAACATTTATCACGTTGGCTGTTACTGGTCGACTGGTCAATCCCTTCCATCCAACGAGCAGTTGAGCAACAATTGGGCGCTCCGTCAACAAGGCTCGAATTGCACAGCACAAGATCGCAATTTTCTGGGGGGGGGACTATCTGTTAACATTTTGCACATTCACATGGAAACTACTGCATATTGTGGTCTTCTTTAGAAAAGTACTAATGCGTGGCATCAACCTATGTCAACTAATATAACATTGCAATGAGAAAAGTGTAAGCAATATTTTGCAGGTTTTGTGCAGTTGTTCCTGTCGCAGATCAATTACAGTGTATATGATGTGTGTGTGTGTGTCTGTCTGTGAAGGTGTGCCACTGGTGGACGGTGGCACCGTTCGCTTGCCACGGTTAATTGGTTTATCTCGAGCCCTTGATCTTATCCTCACTGGTCGGTCGGTGAATGCCAGTGAGGCACTGAGTATGGGACTTGCCAACCGTGTCGTCCAAACTGGTTCAGGTATCATTGTTACTGCTTAACTTTGGCAAATACTGCCCAATTTTAATAATTCTTTCACCATTGCAGACAGAAATTAACTGCATCCAAGTGTACCCTAAAATCTACCACCACACCTTAAATCTGCTAGTGCGCTACCTTGTAAAATGAATAAGAATCTATTGGCCAACGTTACTGGCATGATTTCGTAACAGTCAAACAAGTAACACTGAATGTAACAGATTGGGACAAAATCAATATTTTAGTCCACAAGCTGTACTCAAAATGTCATTAAAGAAATCCCAAAGTGAACTCCGGGCTGAATGATGCCTAAATCGTGCAAGTTTTTGATCAGAATCTCCGTCGCTAAACCCCGTAATTTTATGTAGATATTATTCAATAATTTCTGTGAAGAAGTGTATGTGGTTGCATTTTTCAAGGTAATGTGACAATAAATTGTAGGTGAAGTGGCAAGTTAAATTACCTGTTTGTGGGCAGATAATTTCTGTCTGCAACAGTGAAAGAATTATTAAAATCGGACAGTATTTGCGAAAGTTATGCACAAATGAAAGGGTCCAGTTTTTCTGACTCACAGTGTAGTCTGTGTGAGCTTTTCAATGAACTTATAATTTTAATCTAGATGCAGTAATAGAAGAGGAAGTATTTTAGACCACTACATATAGGTGAGAATGTAATCCCTTTTTGTTGAACGAAAGTACGTAAGTGGAATATTTGTAAACACAACCAAAATGCCTGATCATTTTGTAGAGCTTCTGTATGACTGGCCAAGGAGAGCTTTCACTCTTTAACTCCCCTTGCATCCAGTTGGCCACATCTGAGATGTGATGTTGGTCTGGAGGAAGGGGAATATGCAAAAACTGTCTCTGTGCTACAGTATTGTGTACTATTACAATGGTGCACAAAGATATGAGCAGTTCTTACAGGTCGGTTGACTGTATCGGGCTTTGATCTTGCTTGGTTTAGCTCTCTGTCTTCCAAGCGCCTCTGTGTCTTCGGTCTTAATGGTGCTATACAGATACTAAAATTTTTTTGCTTACATCCTTCTCTTTACCTTTTAGTGAGCTTAGCCTGGTGCGATTGGCCCTTGACCTGGTTGACTAACCATCGTCCTTCAGTGCTATGACACTGTTGGTTGGGTCATGTGACCTGTAAAACCGTCTCCAAAATGACCTATAATGTGTCGAGTGGGACGTTAAACTCTACTATAGCATTCACTCTTTAATGCAGTCAGTAAACTACTGGTTCCTGGCAGTCTAAAACAGTATTAACAATATTACAGATTATTGGATTTGTGTTATTCAGTTCCAATAAGAAGAATATGTTGAATTTATGTAAGTGTAAAAAGTTTTAGTCTACCGTTATGCTGTGCTTGATTTGAGTTCACAGCGGTTGGTGAAGCTACAAAACTGGCGCAGACTCTAAGTTCCCATCCTCAAGACTGCTTGCGACGAGATCGGTTGTCTGCCTACAATTCTTGTTTTAATGCATCGTCGCTGGCCGAGGCATTCAAGTTTGAGTGGGATAATGCCAAACATCTGATTAGCAAAGAGTCTGTCCCAGGTTTGTGTATTGTACAAGTTGTGACGTCGATGGTTGACAGCACAAAGGTGCCATGTCTACTTTTTGACGAATATTTTCTCATCTGTGGACAAAGTGTGAAATTTTAATTCATTATAGAAACGAAGAAAAATGCCTTTGTTGAAGCAGTTCATCAAACTTGAGTGGATGCACAAAGGCGGTATGTCCATTCCACTCTTCCATGAAGATTTTAAGTCCAGCCATTGACTTAATTCCTAGGCCTACTTTACTTCTTCATGATATGTAACATAAAATATTTATTGCCAGTAATTTGACAGAAATGCCTGTTTTGTTTAGTTCTAGTACGTGCCAGTGAGAAAGCACAAAATGTCGTATGTCCGCACAACGAAACATACGACCTTTGTATCTTTGCGATTTTCTCGAAAACAGGTTTTGTGGACATAATACCTTTGTGCTGCAAACCATCAATGTACGGTTGTTATAGACTTTTGTTTTGTTGTTTTGATTGTGTCAAATTACATGTAATGCCACCCAGTCTTCAACTGCTCGGCTGATTGTAGCTAGTACTAGTGCCAGAGTTTGTGGGATAATGTCGAACTAGGTTGTCCGGTAGTTGTGTTATCTGTGAAACACCAGTCTGTTGACTCAGTAGCCGACAATAAAGACCATAGCTCTAAATTGAGAAAATCACGTTTTTGTGTATGTATTTTGGCAAGAGACAAACGGACAGACAGATGGACAGCAGCAATGCGTAAAGCCGCTAGCTCACTGTCACGAGCGGCGACTTAATAAGTAACTAACTCAGTTTACTTGTTGTCACTGTATAGGTGCCAGGCAGTTTGTCGAAGGTGCCGGCCACAAAGGCAGTTTTGACTGCGAGTCAGAGTCAAAATCAGGAAAATCTCGGTGATAATAAATGAACTATGAACTGTACTAACTTACTAGCTTGCTTGTAAGGCTTAGTAAATTTTACCTTGTAGATGTATTGTTTTTATCCGTCTGCCGCGCCACAACGGCTGGCGGAGGCATTATGTCTGTGCTTCTGTTACCAAATCTGTGACACAATATTTTAAGAGAATCGACAGATGTCGGTGCAACGATCAGCTGTTGGGGTCCGGAGGCAAAGATCAAGATCACAGAGTGCTGAAGTAGTTTGCAGAAATCCATTTTGGCCAGATATCTCAATAACTATCTGACACATTTTTAACCAAACCTGGCAGGCACGCATTGCGGTAACTGCCCATAGTGTCGGATGCAGAAGGTGACATGTCAAGGTCACACGAGGTCTGGTAGAGACATCGTTCTTGATCCCTTGTGTCGAGTAGCTTTTCTTGTTGAAATGTTCAATGGTTTTTCACTTTGTAACTTTTCGTTAGGTTAAGTGTTGAGCACTACCATAGTGCCATCTGAAACATGATAAAACATCACCACCTTACGCTCCCCGAAGCAGCAGATTTGCCTCAGAACCGCCCTCTGTGGAGGATGATGTCGACGTATGGTGCTACGCAATCGTGAGTTGCATGCCAGAAACGACGACGACTACCATAGTGACATTGTGATTTCGTAACATGTATAGCTGATGAACTACAGGCGTCAGTCCACATAATGCCTGTCTGGGTGACAAAGAGCTTTATTGTGAATGGCATTTGCATTCATTGTCATTTTGTGGAATGTGTAACCCAATATTGAAGTGCATGGATTTCTTGCGACTGTTGACCGTTAGCTGACTAGCCGCCTCATCCAGCCACAGTCCAGCCGGTCCTCCGTTGGCAAGCAAGCAACTTTATTCGCCAAAATAATGAAAAAATACAAATATACTGTTGAATCATGAATATTATACATTTGGCGGGTTGCCAGTGAAGCTTTCGCTTATCTTAGCTGGCCACCCATTTTACTAAATACTGTAATGACTATATAATAGAAACAAACAGACAGACAAACAGATACAAAAATACACACACACATAAATGCCTTTCCTGTTGCTGGTCCCCAGGTCTGGAACAGTCTGCCACTGGAGGTCACATCAGCACCATCACTGGACACCTTTCATAGGCGTATGAAGACTCATCTGTTCAATGTGTCATATTTGAACATACAGCTATCGTAACTGTCGTAACTGTAAATCCTTACTTAGGCCACTTTAAAAATTCCTGATTGATTGATTGATTGATTGATTGACAAAGCAGTGAGAACTTCTGCACTAGAGCGAGTTTCTCTGCTTCTGACTGACGTTCAGTTTCAACAGTCTGTAGATGCGTTTTGCTGCTGAATTGCATACACGTCTAACTTGGCATGAGTCACTCAGCAGCTGTAGGATCCGGATGCTGACGAGTTGGCTTGCAGTCAACGAAGTGCTGTAATTACAGAATTATCTACATTACGGCCGTGATAAATAGCAGTTGGTCGGTCAGCACTTGCCGACACAGACACGCGATTTATGTGGCTACGGCCTTTACTCATACCCTCTTCACAAAGGTTGGATTATGAGACGCTATAATGGCTAGTTCTGGTTGGGATAGTGTGTAGGCAGTGTAGGTTTTGGGTTAGGCTTAAGGTTAGTGTATATCAATGCTGCCCGTACTGGTTCACGAAAATGGGTTCCAGTAATCTAACGTATGTGCTTCAGAAAACTTGCCAACTGCACCGGAGTGACGGGGTATGACAGTTGTCTGACGTGCATCATTGTCATGTACAGTGTGTCTCAAAAAACTGGACCACTACGATAAATATGACATAACTTCACCAATTCACAACGTTCACTAATTATTTTTGGTAGACAGAGACCTTACTCAATTCTCAATCGATGTGATAAAATGTCTTAAAATTGGCTTAGAACCAGCTGCGTGGTTTCCATAATAACAGCGACCTGACATAGGCCAGGTTCGCGTAGGCCTAATAGGCCTACGCGAACAGCGAATTTCTGGGCTGACTTCAAACAGCGTATTATCAAATATAGTAGATACAGGACCTACTATATTTGTTATTATCGGCAGGGCAGCTAACGAGTAGCAAGACGATTGTGCCAAGGCCGAAAGACTGCACTTCAAACACTTGTATAAGTTCTGACCTCGCACGTTGTTCCGATAGAAACGCTGTTTAAAAGATTTAACTTTTCTGTTCGTAAGGCAGCGTCAGCTGTGGAATGACGCTTACTTGAGGATCATAACCACTTCAGGCTAAATTGCTGAAATTGTCTTCGAATATTGAGGTTTAATTAAGAATATTGAACACAGATTATCTGTTTTATTTAGATTAAAGAACGTTTTATCAAGTTATGCCAAAATAGCGTATTCATAGCGGTACGGTTTTTTGAGACACAGACCGTTAACTCGCTATGTGTTAAATTGTTATGCAACTGCGCAGCTGGTTCTAAGCTAATATGAAAACTTACTGTAGTCAACTGAGAATTGAATACGGTCTATCTCTGTCAAAAAATAGTAAATATTGTGAACTCATCATCACGTACTTTATTATAATCGTAGCGGTCCCGTTTGTTGAGACGCACACGGGAGTTGCTGCTAATTATCATCAAGTTTTTGACAGTGTTGATAATATGAACAATGTTGAACTGTTTTGTATATCGCACGAAACTCTTATTTTTACTCTTTGTGATTTGTTACATCATTTCATGAATAGAACGTTGTATTGCAAATTATTGAAGTCGGTCCAAATTGGCACATCCTGATGTTACCACCTGACAACTTGACCGCACAGTGGAGAAACGACTGGTTTTGCCGCGCGATGCTATGCATAAGGGTGGCCTATGCCGTCTTGCGGTGTGCGTCTGTCTGTCCGTCCGTCACGTTCGTGAATTCTGTCAAGACGAGTAGCCGTATCCTCCTACTTTTTTCACCATCGGGTAGCCACACCATTCTAGTTTTATCATACCAAACGTCATGGCAATATTCCGACGGGGACCCCCTAACGGGGGCGTCGAATGCAGGTGGGGTAGGCTAAAATCTCGATTCTCAACGAATAGCTGGCTTTGCGATCGATAACTGCTGCACCGTTTATCGCACTTAGCGACCGGGTTTTTGTTGACTGCTGGTATCGGACGACCAAGCGCCACTCGCTATAAGCAGTCACGGTCGTCCGTGACTGTGACAGTGCGAGACCGACCAAGCGCGGTCTCCCGCTATACACAGTCACGGTCGTCCGTGAATCTTGTGTATGACAGCAAGGCTCGACGTTTACGCCGAAGACAACAGTATCGAATCGAATTGTTCACACTGGTAAATCAGAAGTCGAAGTAACTAATAATAAACAAGTAGCTCTGCTATCGCAAAGAGGCCGTGCGATGCTTCGTGTCATAGAATATATTGCAAAGTCACTCGAGGTCATTCGAAATGACACTGTTGAGTAGGGCGTATGTAAGTCCCTCTTAGTATTCCATTGAAACTATGTCTGCATCTCGTACCGTTTCTGATATTCAGGGTCAAAGAATAGCGTGACCTCGAAACCGTGGGTAGGGGTCGTTCAAGGTCATTTAAAATGGCGCCGTTCGATAGATCATATACGACGTTACGACTTTCTATTGGTTGGCTATTGTAAGTATAGCTCTATATTGCATCATTTTGTAATTATTTGACGTTGAATAATCATGACCTTGAAATCTGGGTTATAGGTCACTGAAGGTCATTCAAACTGGTACCATTCGAAATCTCTGGTGCTATTTCCTATTCGCCTTCCATAGTAACTATGGCCGTATCTTTAACCGTTTATGAGATATTCAGCGTCAAAGTATAGCGTGACCTTGAAAACTTGGTTAGGGGTTGCTCAAGGTCATTGAAAATGGCGCCATTCGATAGACCATACACGACTTTCTATTGGTCCGCCATTGTAAATATAGTTCTATCTTGTACCATTTTTGAGTTATTTGACATTGAATAATATCGTGACCTTGAAATCTGGCTTAGAGGTCGTTTAAGGTCATTGAAACTGGTACCATTCGAAAGCTTGGGTGCAGTTTCCTATTCGCCTTCTATAGTAAGACTTACAACTTGCGCAATGTCGGAGTATGTGACCGAATCTGAGAATCTGGCTGTGTCTTGCATCATTTCGTATAGATAAAGCGTGGTATTGGTCGAAAATCGTCATTTTTTCATACCCCCTTGCATTCGACGCCCCTTTAGGGGGTCCCCGTCGGAATAGTGCCATGGCGTTTGGTGCGGAAAAACTAGAATGGTGTGGCTATCCGTTCGTAAAAAAATTTGAAGATACGTTTATTCGTTTTGACATGATCCACGAACGTGACGGACGGACATACACACAGAGAGACACACACAGACACCGCATGACGGCATAGGTCGCGCTTATGCATCTCATCGCGCGGCAAAAATAACTGCGCTCGAGATTGTACTATTGAGGCTAACTACTGACATACACGAAGTATCGCGCGGCCTTTTTGCGACAGCAGAGCTACTTGTCGACAACTGCAATCAACCACACTAACCAACCCTACTACCTGACAGCTGGGTTTTGACTCGTCGTGCGTGGTCTTTGTTGAATCGCTGCATTACAGGTCAAGGCCTTGTCTTGCACACCTAGCATCTGGAGTGATATCTTCGTGGGATGAAGTCTTGAGCCCAGCTGGCAGCGACTACCTGCCTGATCGCTCGATCTCCCCGATCAGTGACGATTACAGAACGTCATCACGTCCACGGAATGATGCGACGCCACGGCACAACAGAGCAACTGTGATGTGCAGTGTTTTCATTCCACCTAATGATGTGTAGTTTTGTGAAGGCACACTCACACTGTGTGCTCAATTACAACTACATCGGATAGTTAATGTGGCGAGAAGCTGACATTACTGTTCGCCGGACACGTGGTTATCTACCTAGCCGCAGATCATCGCCATCCTTCGACCGCTACTGTGACGAGGACACGTCTGTAAACGACTTGTGCAGATCGACTCTTTACAAAATGACAGTGATATATAGTCGACAGTCGAACCACATTTGTGGAGAATCACAAACTTTTATGTTGCACTTCCACAACTTCCCGTGTCGAGGGTGATTGCAACTTGCATGAAAATGTCATAATAGTCCGGCAGAAGTATGGCTGAACCTGGAAATTTTATGCAAAGTTTCTTTTTGGATTGATTTTGGTAGCCTAGGGTCTACTCTTTCAGAATCTGCCGGGTGCACTCCGGGCACCCTTGAGCGTTTTGAGAAATTCAAGATGGCTGCCGTTTCAGATAACTCACTATAACTCAGTTAGTATTTGACCTAGGATGATAATTTTGGTGTCTAACCATATGTTTTGAGGGGCAAGGAATCCATTGAAACTATTTATTTG
>Ga0209149_1000767_pt1 | contig 14300 bp, 11 predicted proteins | sample WorMetTyACAVOLI2_FD_187423 | JGI IMG/M metagenome (GOLD analysis project Ga0209149, IMG submission 187423) | Marine gutless worms symbiont microbial communities from Max Planck institute for Marine Microbiology, Germany - Olavius algarvensis... ... | reverse complement strand
ACACCCAGATATATACACCCAGATAAATGTCGGATAAATGTATATACACCCAGATAAATGTATATACACCCAGATATATACACCCAGATAAATGTCGGATAAATGTATATTCACCCAGAGAGCCGGGTAACTGGCTTCTTCTTCTTCTTCTCGTATGCATTTCATGAGCCATAACTGGTCAGCCACGAGTGGGCAGTGCCAGAAACGCCAAAGTTCTCGTTCAGCCAGTCTAACAGGAGATGATGATCGATTGTATCAAACGCTGTGCTCAAGTCGAGAGATACAAATAATGATGGTCTACCCTGCTCAGATAAGTGGTAAATACTGTCTAATGTATGGAGCAGGGCCGTTTCAGTAGAGTAATGGCGCCTATATGCTGACTGTGCCGAGCTGAAATTATCTGAAGCACACATGTGTGCCTGAAACCGGGACAGGAATAACTTTTCAAGAATCTTAGAAATGTTATTAAGATTGAAAATCGGACGAAAGTTGGTGGGGATTTGATCATCTAGAGTACAGTAATAAGAACATAATCTGTTGTTCTTTCTGTAATCTGAAAATGCAACAAACTTATTTTACTATTCTACTGCATCAAATACGCCTGATAAACATATACAATATTTCTTCGAATAAATCGAACGGGAAAAAATAATTATTTTTCAAGTTGTTCGAATTAATGGAAGTAAAAATAATAATTATTACATAAAGTGTTCGAATTCAGCTTTGCATTGACAAATCCGGCGCTATGCCAGTGCTTGATTTAATCAACAGCCGACGCTGCACGTTATTTTTTAAGTATATAAAAGTATTGCTTTGAACCTTGAACAACAGTACCATGTGCTTATGTTACGTTATGTTGACAGGAAGGAAATTAAACACACTGTTGTTTACATTTTGCATGTGCACATGAGCGATACATAAAGTTGGTTCTTAGGCGTTTAGGCTCCAGAAAATTACTCTGACAATTTAATTAATACCACTAAAAGTGCCGTTCGAATTATCAGAATCACATGTTTGAATTATTAAAGGGCGAAAAATTAATTATATTTTTGAATAAATAGGGTGTTTGAATTATTGGGGTGTTCGATTTATTAGAAGAAATACGGTAATCATAAAACAAGTGCAGCACTTACGAAGCAAATTATGTAAAAATGTAGCATTTCTAGACTTACTTGTGAAAACGAGAAGATATTCTTTATGTGAGACTTCAACAGCTAGCAAAGCATCGATCGGAGTGTGCAGCAGGAACTGCATCGTTGGATCAGAACTGTTAATCAGAGCTAAGATGACAAAATCAAACAAAAAATACCATATACACACAGCCATAACAATACAGTGACATGAGTGAGTGAGTAGTTTCTTAACATCACATTAGCACAAACACAGTGACAGTTCATGAGTAACGGTCAAACACAACACAGCAAAACATGAAAAATGATAAAATATAAAAATATACAACCGACATTGTTACTCAAAATAAATACACACAGCCACTACATCGAGGTTTATCCATGTTAACTGGTGCTCCCCAAAAGTCTCAAAAGAACTTTTGGGTGCCACCAATCATTACCAAAGCATCATTTTACCAATACTTAAAGCATGTACATAAATAGTATAAAATGCACGGATGCAAACTGTAAAAGTTACAAAATCACAACTTACCAACTGGTGCTCCATCACCCTGTATGCTGTAGATGGCGAAGCTTGACGGATAACCAACACACAGTCTCTCGTTACAGATCACGATATACTGCACAAGGCCGGGACATGTAACTTCCTTCATTCGTCGACAACGCTGCTTCGTCTTGTTCAGTTCGTACACATAAATCGTCCTCTTACAAGCAATGCACAGACTCACACTGGTTCCCTGCCCCACAAGTCCCGTGCAGATGAGTGAGCAGCCGCGGTTTTCCTCCAGCTTTATGCACTCGACCTTGTCATTCTCCAACATCGCTACCGGCAGCAGTCGGACATACTTCTGTTTACCTGTTTGGTGGCCACACAAATCACTGTATCAGTTAACGCATTGTAGCTGAGTACAGTCACAAATCATACTGCACTTAGTGTACACTAAAAGCTATTAATGTACTTATATACTGGGTGGATCATAAAACGTCCCAAATTTTCTGCCATAAAAAAAATCACATGTAGTAAGCCTAGGCAGAATTGCCTTGGCAATAGGACAGAGCACTGTCTGCACTATACTTATTCATCACACCAATGACGTCATGCAACATGTCACTGAGCAATACTGGATAAAGAAGGCACACTTCTAAAATCAACTTATCAAAAAGTGACACTTCACCAGAGCGGCTATACCATTCTAGGTCCCGTTTCTCGAAAAAAGCTGAGGGTGAGCATCAGAGTTTCTTGGAATAGAAAAACTAACATCCTTTTCATTAATCTACAGAAACTAAAAGTTGACCAGAACTGTTACATAGATCTGTTGAAGACTTCCTTACTGCCTGACTGTCGTCGACATTATCCGGGCAATGACTTTGAATTCCTGCAAGACAATGTTCTATCACACCGCGCAAGTGACTCAACAGTTTCTATGACAGAACACTCCAGACTGCATAGCTGCTGATCAATGGGCATCATATTCTCCAGATCTTAATCCTTTCGATTACTGCATTTGGGACATCCTGCAAGATTTGGTGTACAAAGACCGACGACTTCCGCTTGAAAGTCTACAGGACCTGAAAGAAGCAATCAAAAACAAATGGAAGGAGGTCACAATTGAGACAGTTCGAAAATCCATTGCAGAATGGAAAAACGACTGAATGCGGTTAGAAAGCAAAATGGAGGTGCAATTCAGCACATTTTTCGCTAATCAGTGTGACTGGATAATGTGGACATCAATCTCATGCAGCGAGACGTGTTGAAATTATTGGTTATTTTGTACTCCTCGGACACCCAATACTCTTTTGTGTATGTCACTGTCAAACAAAACCGTATTATGTCATAATTTCTCATATTGTTCAGCTATGATTGCGCTTTAAAAATGTTATTTCCTTTTGTTTGAATACTACTGTTCAGCAGTACATCATTGCAAATTTTGGGACGTTTTTTATGAGCCACCCGGTATATCTCGCTAGGCAAAAGTGTCTGTCTGTCTTTCCTTCTGTCCAGCTATGCATTCTCCACAGAAAGAATGTAGCTAAGTGAACTATAGCTCAGACCAAGAGGGAGGGAAGAGTTGCTAAATCTAGTACATATGAGATGCCAATCAATTTTTCTCTATTTTTCGATGAGGATGTATAGGTTCGATTCGATTTAGCAACTCTTCACTTCCTCTTGGTCTCAGAGGGAGGGAAGAGTCGCTAAATCAAAACGAATCTGTACATCCTCATCGAAAAAATGAGGAAAAATCGATTGGCAGCACATATGTACTAGACATCACAATAATGCAACAAACACACCTGGGAAAAGACGTGGTGCTACGTGCAAATGTGAACAGCAGCACGGAAGGCAGTGGTGGCTGGTGGAGACTAATATCCAATAGAGTTTGGTTGCAGCGGGAAATGGGAACAACATGTAGGACGTCACTGATGTAACCAATAACAAACATGCCTGTCCAATAGGCAACGCCGACAGGGAATCTGCGCTTCAGCGGCACAGGAGACTTATGGCATGTGCAAAACATGGGCGAACATCTAGTAAACAATAATTCCAGCGAATTAATATAAAACATTGACCTTCAAACAGTAAAAATGTAGACACAAAATATTCCATCGTTTCCCATAATCCAAACAAAAATCCTGGCAGTTTCGCTACTCAGTCTTCAGACAATTATGCACATCACTTTTACGTCAATACCGTTAAGTATATTCAGCATATTAGAGGTTTCACGAAGATGCGCTCTACAAATCGACTTTTTACTTACTTACTTATTTACTTACAGTTGCACCATCATAAACAATTACCAGCAATTGCAACAATAAGATGCTCATCATGCACGACTTCCAGCTGGTAATATGGCCGCTTGTCGGGAAGCTTCACAATGTCTGCACATCACCACCACAATGTTTACTCACATTCACTCAGCACTAGCATATTTCGATCTGCAGAGAGGCACAAAATATGAAAATGTCTAAAATAGTATTAAGAAAACACAATAGTATGCCACTAACTGGCAAAACATATGTAATGTCATTACCATCCACAGACAGTATATGAACATACATAGACATATACAGTAAATTAACACAATGGCAAGCAAAATTTGCATTCTCTCTGGAGTTGACAAAATCATATTTCGTTTATCATTAATGTAATTAATTTCAGGTATATTCAGTTAATGAACATTCACTGCCGATGAACTAGCAAGTCAAAGCTACTGACATCACATCATGACTTACTGTCTTTGTTCAGCTCAACAACACACAGGCCATCCTCCGTACCAAGCAGCAACCGGTCATGATCTGCAAATAGTGACAATAAATTCCAATGACAAGTCATACGTCAATCTCTACAAAATACACAAACTGCACTTAAGAATAAAGACTACGCAAACCTTAACATCATCCCTACGCTAATCTGTATGTACATCAAAGTCATGCTAATGTCCGTCTAAAATTAAATCCCACAAACCGACAATGGCAGCTGACAAGACTTTTGAGATAATGGGCAGCTGTTCATCGTAAATCTGCCTTGCTTGCATCACCTGCAAACCACAGTAAAGTAATGTATGGCGATCAATCAGCTTTCTAAAACAAGTTTTGAGAACTTTTGGGTACCTTGACTAAACCATGGTGAGCACAGGAAAAAGTGGCTGTGTGCATGGCTATCACACATGCACACAGCGCTCCCCTTAACAGCCACATTGGACAATAATGGATGTAACAACAGCCGTTTTACAACCATTTTTCCATGACAACCCAGGTCAGCCGCCACCAGAAAAAGACGCAGCAATTCTGGATTCTTTATTGGCCCATGGATTGTTGCCGGAAATCCCATGCTCTTGTCACTCACTAGCTGGCTTGCAGCAGACACACAGACGACAGCAAAGAATCCAATGTCCCACTCCAAGATTCTACATGGATACCCTTCTTGCTGCAATCCAGCCAATTTACCCGGCTTTGGGACTGGCCAACAGTATGCTTGTTTGTACACTACAGAGTGTGGTTCATAACCTAGGGATATGAACTTAATAGAAATTATATTTATTACATAAGATGACTGCAGTTTATGTCACAGTACTATAGACATGCTGTAAACAACACCTGGTGAACTTGCTACAGAGAGCAACTTGCTTTAACACTATCACTTCCAACAAAAGCCGAATACAGCAGTTAACAACCTAAGCAACCTCAACAAAAAACTGACATATGTTAAAATATGTTGAATTCTGTCAGAGACCAAAGTACAGGAATGTTATATTATGACAGCTGACATTCCTTCAGTTAAATGTCCCAGGACCATGTGTAAGTACACACCGATTTGTCGAGAATCTTGTTTTTGTGCAGGACTTTGTGCAGTTCATTGAGTGCACCGACCCACCGACTCTTGTCATTCTTGCTCTCAGCTAACATCAAGATGTGTGACTTGGTACCAGGAGGCGACAACATCGACGACGTTATCTAGTCACAAGCAGCAGTAGATTGTCAGCCAACTGCCACTCAAACCAACACCGTTCACTCAGCTACTGCTTCCAAGTTAGCATTATACAAGTGGTAAAGAACTTGATTAAATCATCTATTCATATGAGTTCAAATAATCACAGTAAACTGAGACAGAGAAAAATCAAACAACAGAATACAAAACACACCTTAAAGATACATGGTATGTCTTTCTTGGTTGCATGGATAACATCACTCTCGAGAACGGAACTCACTGTAAAGTCCTCATCTCTGAAACAAATGAGATTGTACACTTAGTTTACAGCAGTAAATTATATTGTATCAGTGGAAAACACAGAAATGTAAATTTAAAAACCAGAAATAAATCCTGTTAACAAATTAAAACAACATAATACTCTCATACATGCAATATCGATACAAAAAAGTAAAAAAAACTACACACCAGACATGGAAATATGAAAAAAAACAGTAAAGGTGTAAGCTTTACAAACAGTGCCAATACTGCAATCATTTGTGTTATACAGTAAACATAATTTGCAAAATAAAATTTCACAAACAGCAGTCAAAATACCTTGTCTGCCCTTCACTAAGTACCAACAGTCCCACAACCTTGGTTTAACCCTTTAGAGTCCAGAGGCAATTATAATGCCACATCAAATAATATGAATTTGGTATGCCAGCTATTGATGGGTGGGCTGTTACATTTGGTACAGCAAGGAGGGGACTGGGCCCAGCATGCCCAGGCCCCTCCTCACTGTACCAAATGTAACAGCCCACCCATCAACAGCCAGTGTACCAATCACCGTATTGCTGTATATGGTCCATTGCTCTGCAGTTTTAATGTGCCCATAAAGGGGTAACAGTAGAAAAAAACAAACTACAAGAAGAACTTAACTACGAGAAATGTAGAAAAGTTCAGATAAAATGATGATAATGCAAGTATATGGCCAAATAAAGGCCGCTACAAAATAATAAATCAAAAACTGATAGCATGGAAAACTGCGATGAACACAAAATCGGTTTACGCCACACCTCATGTCAACGACTTGACTGACAACATTCGACACCGGTGAGTGAGATGGCCGATCAGCGAGAAAGTCGTACAGGAACAGTTTAAAGTCGCAAACGACGACAAACTGACGCATCCAACCTTTCCTGATACCGCCAGGCTTCGGTATCTACAAGTTATACAAAACTCTCATAGTAAACTCATTAAACTAGCCATAATATGTAACATGGAAAACCACCACAAACACACCGTTTTCCAGGTCAACCTAAGTTAGCTGGCTGCCCTGTTATCTTTCCCTCTCTGTTTGTTTCCAACCTATCTATCCTCTCAGAACAAGTCCAAACTTTCATATCCTCCTCAAAAGCATCCTCCAAATTCATATCCTCCTCAACAGGATCCTCCAAGTCTTCCATGGAAGTTCTTTCAGTCTAGTTCCAGCTACCTCCATCATTGTCCAATGCCTGAACCAATCAGCATCATGCTAATGTTCCATGTGTCCAAATCATCTCAATTCAGTCTTTTTAAGTGCCAAGCTGACTGTTCAAATGTCGACAAAAACATCAAATACTCAACTGTAAATATCAAACACGAAGAAGACACATAAGTGTAACTTACTCGTACGTAGCCTTCATATGCTGTTCCCACTCCTTTCGTAGGATCAATGCCTATCGGACGTTTTACTGTCAAACATAAGCAAAACCAAACTATTTCAGTTCTCGACATACAGCGCAACTCTTTCAAGATGATTCTGGTTTGATCTACTGCACAATGTACAGTCAGCAACTATCATAATGTGTGAGTAATCACATTCTATATAGTCACGTTAAGAAAACAGCTGTTATAAGGACAACTATTGCCAGTATGCAAAAAGTACAAAAAAGGCATCGCATGGCAGTATACAAACTACACAAATTAGCGACAGTGACGACAAAAAAGACCAATCTACAGAGACATATAAGTCAGGAGTTTGACATACATTGGTCAGTAGGCACTGGACACATTCCAGGAGCACGGTCGAGGCAGTGCATGTGACACGAATAACCACATGCTAACAACACAAAACATGGACAGCAATCAAAGCACATACGAGATAACCACAATGACAGCTAATTGTTAAAACACATTGTAAATCTGTTATATATATTTATTATGAAATCGTGAAATGTATGAGAAGAGTGTATGTTACAAAACACTGCTGCACAAACATTTTACTTACTCATAAGTGGCTGCACATAAAAGTCTGCAGAACAATGAACTGTATGAATGAATGGTCACCATATACGAGGCAATACAAATGCCAGTGAATGACCCGACAAGTAGGGATGGGTGGAAAACCGAAATTAGTTCGGATTCAATTTTTAAAAACCGAACTGTTCAAAAATTTGACATCCATTCAGAAAGTTTTCTGATAAAAATTGCGTGCAGTAGCTATTCATATAAAAAGTGACTAAAAGTAACTTACTCGCATTAAATGTGCAGATAAAGAACGTTTTAAAACACGACTAAAACAGAGTTTAGCATACAGATTTTAGAATGCAATTATATTGTTGTCGATGTTGTGAGTGACGTCAAAGTCATGTCATGCACTGTCCCTGTAATATTTGCTGTAAATTAACCACTCAGCTATTACACGAGTAATACGAGGGTCGTTCCATAAATAAATTACAAAACAACATCTTCCGTTAATTTTCAAAATATAAAAATTCGGAAATACACATTTTGTAGGAAATTTAATTGGGGACATATACTGTAATTTCTGAGATGATGACGTCATTATTGTGACGTCACTTGTACTTAGAACACAGTTCGTCAGTGCAGTATTTTGCCCAGCAGTTTTCTTTTACAACTCGCAAGTGTCAAACAGCATTGCGAGTTACAAGAAAAGTGAACAAGTTGAACACACAAACACGTTTAAACGTCAAACGTTAACCTTTCATTCTTCAACGTAGCGACCAAATTCATTTGAACATTTTCACCATCACATACCAAATGTCAGACCGCATGAGAGAATCGACTGCTGCGATCGTTTGCATCAGTCGTCGAAACAATACAGGACCAGGTCGTTCCTCATCAACAACACGTTCTCGACCATGAGCAAACTTTAATTTTACACCAAACATTGTATTGCTGGTCTTGTAAAACACTGGACACATATCAGACTGAATGAGGTTTGTGCTAAGTCCTTTTCACCACCGAAAATGAATAACAGAATGCTGTTCCTTATGGCATATTTTCAGTGCCACATCTAGTGACTATAAATAACATTACAGTGACGTGATCGTAATAAAACTCACAGCTGGTACTCAGAATTACCCCCCCCCCAAACATTTATTTTGGAATTTTCAAATTTTGAAGAAAAAAAACAGAATGACGCCATTTTGTAACTTATTTATGGAAAGAACATCGTAAATAACTATAATATCTGAACCAACCACATTTTTTGAACCAAACCGAACCAAACTCAAACTGAACCAAAGAGAATTTTTTTGAAATACCGAACCAAAACCGAATCGAAATAAAAAAATCAATTCCACATATCCCTACTGACAAGGCACTAAATAGCATAAATAGCATAGCCCACCCATGAACGGCCAGCATATAACTTCACTAAATAGTGACAAAACAAACGACATGAGTGCAAACCTTCACAGACGGTACCCTGTCGTTCAACACCGATCATCAGCGATGTGCAATGATAGCATTTTATCGGCACAGTAAATGTCCTAATGAAAAAGCTGTGTCCTTGTGAACCAGACTCGTTGCTTGCAGCATCTTCATCCACCTAAAAGTAGCACAAACAAGCCATCTATCTATCTGTCACGCGCAATGTAAATGACCATATATTAACCCTTTAATCGCCACATTAAAACCGCAGAGCAACGGACCATCATACAGCAATGCAATACAGTGACTGGTACACTGGCCATTGATGGGTGGGTTTTTACATTTGGTACAGTGCGGAGGGGACTAGGCGGGGCCACAGCCCGCTCCGGCCCCTTCTCAGGGCACCAAATGTAACAGCCCACCCATGAACGGCCAGCATATAACTTCGTATTATTCGATGTGGCACTATAATTGCCTTTGGACTCTAAGGGGTTAACTTGCATAAATAGACTATGATGTTTCCAACTGCAGAGGAAGCCAGGAAGCCGTTGTGGCTGGACTTGCAACCAGTTGACATCAAAAGTCGATGGAGACATAACTGGAAGTCGGCTGAGGTGGTAAAATCTCACCTAGTGTGTGACCCCACAATCCGGCAACCGGGTTTCGACCTCCCTCAGCAACAGTGGTCTCAGCTGAACCGTTTTTGCACGGAACAGGGACACTGCGGTGCCTGCAGAAGGAAATGGCGACTTACAGACACTGATCAGTGTCCTTGCGGCGAGACCCAGACGATGTCTCACATTGTCGAATCCTGTCCCCTGACAAAACTGAATGGCGGCTTATCTCGGCTAAACTCTGCGGATGAAGACACTGTTTCGTGGCTGACCAGTTATGGTTCATGACACACATACGAGAAGAAGAAGAAGACTGCAGACACTGATGCTGTAAAACAATTTAGTTACAACTGCCATAAACATTCACCTGTAGCGACTGCTAAGAACTTTATCTAGACAACAAATAATAATAGCAAACAACAAAAACTAATAATTTAAGCTGGTCAGATCAATGTGCTAACAACACACTTAACACGTGGTTGTGTGTCAAAGAAGTGAATCCCTTCTGTGTACAGTCTTAGAAGGCAGAAGGACAAGAACTCATAGGAGACAGAGTGCTACGATGATAGACTGGATGGAGGGCAACAACGTGAAATAGGAACATATAGCCTGAAGAAAAAAGTTTACGACAGAAAAGACTGGCGTCATTAGAGGGCTGGACCTGCCTGAAAAGGCAGAGCACAAGGAGAGAAGAGAGAGGGAGAGAGGGAGTGTGTCGTAGAGCAGCGATATGCGGCCCTCTGTACCTGTCGTTTACCTTAAACATCACATCAGCACAGTGGTGTGTCCGTGTCGGCATGTTCAGTAAATGGCACATCACTAAGCCATTATTGTCGACACTGCCAAGTGCACCTGCACGAAGCAATGGATTAGTGTTGGAACACTGTTGCCCACTTATCTTAAAAAGCACATTTTTGCAGCTACATTGTATCAGATGAAATGTGCAGCATGGATTGGGGGTTATCCGGGTCTTGCCTTTACGTGAATTAATACTTTTTTCGTGAAGATGCAAAACAAAAACGATTTTCACATTTCCACCCGCAGTGACTTAGACGTTTGACCTTTTAACCTGAAAGCTATCTGCCAGTTACTCCTGACACAGGTCAACTCTCTCCTCAAAGCCTGAACGTGGTACTGCTTTCTGTTTTTGAATTAACAATGGGCACAGGAGAGACAGACGGACAGACAGACAGGGGTGTAACGCATAATGTGGATTCTACACATACACAGTGCATAGCTTCACCCACAAAAACTGAACGAGAGAAAATAAGCATATAGTATGGTATAGTAGGGTTTGACATCCCCCATTCGACACATTATAGGTCATTTCGGAGACGAGAAAATAAGCATATAAATAAACGTTTAAAATCAACTCCGTAACACGCAATTTGTGCAACCAACAGATTATAAATATGAACGTAAAGTGCAATGATATACAACAGTTTACTCGTCAGCCACGGCTCATTGGTTAGGATCATAGATCTCTCATCTGTGATGACCACCCATGTTCCATTCACAGTGGGAACTATATGAGTCACTCGTTGCATCAGACATATCCATCCGGCCAAAATCATTCTAATGCTGCAGAAAAAATCCCACCATAGATATGGGAAAATGTCATCTCGAAGAAAGAAGCTCATAAGGATGTGTTGTCGTCCTTACTCTGATGATATCGTATACACAATCAGCAAAATTAGTATTCAACCACTCGACACATTATAGCTCATTTCGAAGATGATTTTACAGGTCAAATGACCCAACCAACAGTGTCACAGTACTGAGGTAAAGGACGATGGTTGATCAACCAGGTCAAGGGCCAATCCCACCAGGCTCAGCTCACTAAAAGGTAAAGAGAAGGATGTAAACAAAAAACTTTTAATATAAATATATAGCACTATGAATACCGAAGACACAGAGGCACTCGGAAACTACATAAAAATGATAAATAAAAGTAACGACGAATCAACCAAAGCAAATCAAACCAACAAGTCACTTACCACGCTGTTTACCGCAACTGGCGACCCACCAATACGAACGGAATTGGTTGACAAAGTCCAGTCAGATCGATGCCTTTCACTAGTTATACTCTCATCGTCATTTGACTGCTCATTTTCTGACTACAGGCACATTACACAAATGTCATGCAATAATGATAATGTTAATTATATTATGTAACATCAATTATTTGGTACACATGCTGTTGTGTTTATAATGCACCAAGACAGACTAATGCACTGTTTCATGTAACAGCCAACAGGTGCTAATACCTATATTTCATTAAAAAGGATTCATCAGTTATGGACACCTGTGGCATCATCGTACATGAATTTTTAACAATGCAGCAAACTATCAGGTTAGAAATGTCACAGGCGACACAGATACTTTGTTATCATTTCCTTAGGTTTAACACTACACAACTGACATCAGACCATGTTTAACCAGCTCAGCTGTGTGGACATACTTCGGCCTACTGCACCAGTGACACATAACCACACTCGACTATATTTGCTGTATCTCTGTCATGTCTTAAGTTGTCACAAACATGCAACATAACATTTATAACAGGAACATCAGCTGCATAAACTAGCAACAAAGCGATATATAAGTAATACTAATTACAACAAAACATACTGTTAACGACAGTTAAGGTGGGTTAACTAATATTAACTTATATCTATGCAGAGCATGCATCAACGAACTAAAAATGTAACAGCTGATATATACGCAGCATATATAGAAAGCTGAATCTGTGGCAAAAAAGTTCCTCTGCAGACACATGCATGCACGCAATTTGATGATAAACAAAATAACGGGTCAGCGATTAGTACATTAAGAACAAGCCAAAAAAGCAATACCTGTTAATGATTTGCCAAAACAAAGATTGAATACATGTTTAGCATGAATATAAGCTAAACATGCTTCCATAGAAAATTAAAAAAAGAGGAAAAATAATAAGCACAAATGTAAAGGCAAAACCAATGAAAAACATAACTAGTAGCTGTAATTCCCATCCTTCGGACAGAGCGACCTTTCTCATGCTTACGGCATTCCCCCCCCCCCATGTCACTCTCTCGGTGCCTACAGCACCTCTATTCTCGTGCCTATGGCATTCGCCCCCAGCTCTGCCACTCTTGGTGCCTACAGCCTCCATTCTCGTGCATAGGGCGCTCTAAGAGTGATCATGACCTTGACTTGCCTAAAACGATCCCCTGGGTTACGGTGAATCGGCCCAGACGTTTGGCTGCCTATAAGGAACATACAGAAACGCCGACAGACATAATGGCAAATATGTATAAGATGACTGACAGTAATCAGACACAGGCTAGAAGAATTAACTCCATCTGCCAGAATACTTTACTCGTTAAACTGCTCGTGAACAAAAGAAAGAATGGCAACAGGACAAGTAATTTGGAGCAGACAGGTTGTTAGGCAGGAGACATCAAGCCACAAAGACATAGCAAACAAAAAAAGTGTTACACTCTATTCAGGTATGCTCTACGACACACAACTCGCCATTCAGTTTTACAAACAAGTCATCTGGCAAATTTCTTTCAATAAGTAACTGCACATCCTAATTTGAGCAAATGTGATATACCTTGGCAGCAACTTTACCACCGTGCTTTGAAATGCCAGCCTTACGATCCTTAATCTACAAGACAACATGCCCTTAACAGCAAAAAAATTTCATAGCACTACTGCTGGTGCAGATGATGTCGCTGGTTGAGGTTACATCATTGTGGAACTAGCAGCATCATGTTATGTAAGTGCTCTAGAATCTATGAATCAAAACTAGCAGCAACTGCAACATTATTTTATCATCAAGTGGCATATCGGCACAAATGACCGACTATGGCGTAACAACTGCAACAGTTATTACAGCACATGAAGTCAATGACTGAAGAATGGTTCAAGTCTCACTTTCGATCTTTGTGGTACACAACTGAGACTGTTTCATTACTGCTTTGCTTTGCAGTTTTTGTAGCGTAGCTTTGTCATGTGTTTTGGAGCAGCTTTTATTTTCTCAACTTCTTTCTCCAGGTTTAATATGATCCACTTCACGATCCACACAGTTTTTCACCCAATCATTCTCATCCTTTCTCAAAAAATGATCATTCTTAAAACACGACCTACTTCACAGGCAAAGTCGTTAGTATTAGCCAGTGCCACTGACGTTACGACTGTATAATGCTACAGAAATAGGCTGCGTTGTTTTATTCATCGGTTGATTTCACCGATGCATCGCACTGATGTGTGCATCAATGCATCGAACTTTCAACCGATGAACGGAATAAAACAACACCTTGGTGAATCAATCTTCTTCTTCTCGTATGCGTGTCATTTACCATAATTGGTCAGCCACGAAACAGCGTCCTCATCAATCATACGACGTGACATTTGTTTTAATATGAGCGGCGTGTCCTTCTGTTGACAATTTTCTTGATTAAATTTAATTTTCAACAACGTAATTTTATCACTCTCAATAGATCAACC
>Ga0209149_1000766_pt1 | contig 14305 bp, 10 predicted proteins | sample WorMetTyACAVOLI2_FD_187423 | JGI IMG/M metagenome (GOLD analysis project Ga0209149, IMG submission 187423) | Marine gutless worms symbiont microbial communities from Max Planck institute for Marine Microbiology, Germany - Olavius algarvensis... ... | reverse complement strand
AAAATATATTTGCTGTTTTATATGTGTCACTTTGATATGGGCCTTACACATTGTTATAAAACAACAGTTTTTTAACATTTATCCTCACTATATGTGCTCTTATTCCAAATGCTACTGGCTTCGCTTGAGGTGATGAAAATATATTTGCTGTTTTATATGTGTCACTTTGATATGGGCCTTACACATTGTTATAAAACAACAGTTTTTTAACATTTATCCTCACTATATGTGCTCTTATTCCAAATGCTACTGGCTACAGAAAATATGAAACATTAACTTAGAAACTATGATGATAGCTCAATATTTTCACCAAATTTAGGTTACGATAATGACAGAAACTAAGGGATATATCAAAAACTGCTATTTGATGTGAATGCAGCCTTTGCTGTTTATAGTATTGTTTCTCAAGAGTGTCTAGAAATTTGCCTTCAGTGAAATATCAATTGTGCACATATGCACTTGGCAAGCCACTTCACTCAGTGCTTTATTATGCAGCCCCTCATCACCTAACAATTCCTGCCTTACACATTCTGGACAGCAACTTTCTGAAAACAACACCCTGACAGAAACACCTAACAAACTCACCCATAGACTATTCCCACTGCCAGTTTAATTAAAGGCTTCAGACATAAAATATACAGTTAATAAGATGTCGTGTGAGGCCACCGAGTACAGATGCTTCTTACATCATGACAGAACTTCACGAAATCATGTCAGACCAGTTAGTCTTACAAATTTCACCTTCGTAACAATGGTCTCATGTGCATAGTTAGGCCTGATACACACTTTTCACAGGAGAATTATGCCTGTCTAATGTGTGGTAAGTGAGTGACGTGTGGTAAGTTGTTATTATATCACACAGGTAACTGCTATCATTAATTACTGGTATTGTTTTCAAGCAGCAGCTCCATGGAATCTGCTCCATATTTGTAAAGTACTTATAAACTAGAAAAGCTACTCAAGACAAAAGGGTTGAGAGTAATACTTCCACCTGGCCTCCAAATCTACCTACAGCCTGGTGTGACTGAGACCGTTGAACTCGTGACCGTTTCACGCCCCTGCCCAGTGGACCAATTGTGCCAATTGGCATAAAAATTGGTTTATCCGTTTTCAAAATACAGCATTCACAACTTTGTGAACAAACAAATGGACACGTTGAGAACATTATGCCAATTCCACTAATAGAGATACTGTCCATGCAGTTCTCAAAACAAGGTACAAACAAGTGGAGTCACACAAAGAAAACCTTGCCCCATGCCCCACTACACAGTGCAGGCACCCGACACTATTTAAAGGCATGATCACCGAGCCACTGCACGTCTATTGTGAAAGTTTCACGTTGCTAACAAACGTTAGAAACAAAGTTACAAACATCGTTACAAACATCTTGAAACATGTACTATCAAAAACACAACCTTGCTGGCTGTCACTGCAGCAAGCAAATAACTGAACGTGTACTGACCCAAGTCCCATTTTGCTGTTAAAAATATAACATTCCCTCAGATTAGACATGGCTCTACTGCAAGAGGCATTGTCACCCATCTGTACCATAGCAACACCTTCTTTACTCTTCAGGAACTTGATCTGACACATGCAACACAAAACAACACTGTACATAACCAAAACAACAGCAGTTACATCTACACAACATGAAGGACACAGAAAGCTATCAGTCAATCATAAGTGTTATCACAAGCAGTGTATTTTAGTACTACAAACATTTTCTGCGGCTGAAATATAATACTATTACGATAAAGGATGTTATGAACACTCTATGATACACACTACAACCTCACTATATGCACTTCGGTACAGTGTGAATTCCGCTATAATGTAGGTTCCTCCCAGCTCAACAATTTTCCGGCACTAACTACCGTCAATGCACACGTCAATGAAAATGCAATCAGCCAAACCAGTGCTGTTACTCTCACTCCTCATAAAATCACCCGATTCACTGCTATAGCCCTGTGATCCTTGCTTGCATTAGTGCGCTGGGTCACTTCAATGTGGAAGTTGCTGGCAAAGATGCAACCATCAATTACTGCAATAAATTACACTAGACAACTGAAAATTAAAACCGACATACCCTCACAACATTTCCATACAGACAGAATAAGTTGAACAGCTTCTGGCAGTTCATTTTCTCAGGGTTCAAGCCATACACCATTAGAACAGAACCCTGCTGCAGCATCCCACCACTGCCACGATCGTCTTGATAGTCTGACATTGGTGGTGGAGGCCCACGTGGATGTGGAGGTCCACCACCTCGCTGCATACCACCACCGCCAGGTCCACCACGCATTGGCCCACCTCCACGTGGTGGCGGTGGCCCGGCTCCACGCATTGGTGGCCTTGGCGGTCCATACATTTCATCGTAATTAGGACCCTACAGTTAAACATACATTAGTGCATATTAAGATGCATCACATTTGTAATCATCAAAATTAGTCTGGTCTTATAATATTCAGCCATGAATTGTTTTAAAAATGAATATGATGCAACCAAGGAAATGATATGATAATGCAAATGTAACCTGTTAAAATGAATTGAATCTTGTCATATCATGCAGGTAGCTGCAGTCTAAAACTCACATCAAAACTCTATGATACAACTTACTGGTTCATGTGCTCCTGGATATCTGTTTGGGCCTGGTGGGGGATGTCCAGGTCCTCCACGTGGTGGTCCGTATGAATCATATGGCTCTGGAGCATTATAATCATCATATCCATAGTCCATTGGCGGTCCACGTCTTGACGGTGCAGGCTCCATGTGACCACCACCTCCTCCTACACAGAAAACACATGATGTCTACTACCAACAATGTACTTGCAAATGAGAAAAACAAGATATCCAAAGACCTTACTGCACTGCACTACACTGGGGTTTTCTCCTGTTGAAAGCTACAACAGATTGCAAAAAAAGATTCATGCTGGATTCTTGTACAGATATTTTTACCATGCTGGAAATCAAAATTTTTAACATCTTCAATACAGCAGGTTAATGGGAAGATGAAACTGATATGATGAAGGAAGGTGCAAGTCCGGGCAATCATTCATGAGCAGCAGCATCTGTCAATCATGAAATAGCAGCTGACTGGCATGAGTTAAATGTACTGTGGCACATTACGCTTAGAAACAATGGACTAGTAATGCAGGATGCAATCAATCAGTGTATCAGTCTTACGGTCTTGGCGAACTGGTTCGCTTCATATTTGTGTGGCCATGTTCAACAGGTACGCACATCGGCAGCCTGTTCTACACCATCAGCGGTTCTGTATGGAGTACTGCAGGGATCGGTCCTTGGGCCAATCCTATTCCTTCTGTACACTGCTGACCTGCTGCAGTTGGTGAAGTGCCACCAACTGATTCCTCATGCCTACGCGGAGGACGACACTCAGATCTACGGTTTTTGCCGACCTGCAGATTCTGCCAACCTCTGCGAGAAAGTGTCCGTCTGTATCGATGACGTTTTGGCTTGGATGGCATCCAATCGGCTGCAGCTGAAACATGCCAAGACTGACGTTCTCCGGTGCACATCTTCTCGTTAACAACATCAGATCCCGTCTGGTCCGGATTACATTGGCACCACTGACATTCAGCCAGTTTCTTCGATCCGCGACCTCGGGGTCTACATCGATGCTGACATGTCCATGAGGACCCACGTCACAGCCGTCATCACAGGGTGCTTTGCGGCTCTACGTCAGATCTGGAGCGTGTGGGGATCTCTGTCACGAGATGCCTTGCTGACCCTGGTTCGTGCACTGATTGTCAGCAATGTGGACTACTGCAACTCGGTTCTCGCTGGTATCCCCGGCCAGCTGCAAGACCGGCTGCAGTCCGTCTTGAATGTCGCCACCTGTTTGGTTTTCTCAGCGAAGCGGTCAGAACGCATAACCCATTGCTTTGTTAATTCCATTGGTTGAGAGTTCCAGAGCCAGTCACATTCCGGTTGTCCGTTCCCGCCTACCGCTGTCTTAATGGAACAGCCCCGGCATACCTTGCTAAGAGAGTGCTACGGACATCTAACGTCGACACTCGACGTCGTCTGCACTCTGCTGACTCAGCCATGCTGGTGGTACCGTCCATCAGACGTTCAACACTCGGTGACCGTGCCTTCCCAGTGGCTTCGGCACGTGCGTGGAACAGCCTGCCATCGTTTGTCAGGAATGCACCGTCGCTGGTGGACTAAGCTAGCTACCCGTCAGCTTTTTACTGAGTTAAATACACACTATCGTATCGTATGGTTCCGTCGCAAGCTGAAGACTGTACTTTTCCGGTCGTCATTTGACAATGATTAGGCGATCGTGATTGTACTGCACAGTATAACTGTTGTCCGCGACTACTGACTGTCAATGATTCTGTCGTTTTTGTTTGCTTTTCTTTTCAATTTTGTACGGTGCTCCTACAATGTCATTGACGTGATAGTGTCACCTTAATCACTACATTGTTACTTACTTACTTACTCACTCTGTCATCCACATTAGGTGCTCACTGTATAGCCCACCATAGTTAAGCTACTGTTCATTACCTTTCTCACTGATCACAGGATGCCAAGTTGGCAGGAGCACACAGTTAGTTACTTGCTTAAAGCTACTTGTACTGGAACCTTTCAACCACTGTCACATTTCAACCACTATTCTAATACTCTACCACTGAACCAGCAGATCCACCATAACTTAACTCATGCATTTACACAAGAATACTCTATTATATATTTTGTATCATATGAATGCAACTGCCTATACATACCATAGCCTGGTTGTGAAGCCGGATAGCCTGGATTTGGATCAGGCAGCAGTGGCTGACTCTTTGGCATTTCTTTTCCTGAAATATAATATCTCATTTATTTTCCTTACACTGGATGTTCATACCTAATTCTGTATACATTTTTCACTGTGATGGCAAAACGATTCATCAGTAGATTATAAAAACATCATCAGCATAAGAGTAATGTTAATACAGTAAGCAAGCTATACACAAGAGAACCACAACACCATAGATGACGAAATTTATTGATGGTGCCAAATAAGCAACAAGGACTACTTCTATAAATAATCAGAAAGTATAAATATGAAGCAGAACTACTGAATTTATCTGTCAAATTACATGCCGAGTTTTTCTCAACAGATACTCACTCATGCGCACTGACATCATCAAAATACACAAAAGGTATCAAAGCTGATTAGCAGGTACAAAATAATCTATCGACAGATATTATACATTTCAGTACACCAAGAATATGAACATCCAAAATGACTAAGAAATACTAACAAACAACAGTACAGTATCAGCCGTAATAATGGCTGAAATATGCCCCTGCCCTTGTGCAGTGAACCAGCTGCAGTTCAGTTCCACTGAGTGTAAAGCCTTTCCCAATTATTTCAATTTTCTTGCTTACCAGATTACAATGCAGCTGACTGACAACTTCTAATTAATCAGCTACATTACTGGCATGGGTGGTCAAGCTCTTTTTTGACAGCATAGAACAACTTGTCTTTAGTGCATGTGGTATGTATATGACAAGCCTACTTACTTCCTGGCTGAAATTGGACCTTCTTAACTGTAAATTAAGTTATCAGTATATAACATTTCATGATGGCACATTTCCATTAGGTTTAAACTGCATATGGCCATGTGTTAGACAGTTAATCATTTTGCAGCCTTTAGTTCTTGAGCTAGTGCAGAGAGACAGATGACTGAACCAATCCCTATGCCCTGTAAAATGTAGGGCAGGTGCATAATAAACATAACTATTAACAGCTTTTCAAACATATTTAATTTGTTTGCACCAAGCAGTACGTAGACACATCGACAGTTGGGCTGTCAGTAAGTAAAGTGCAGAGAAGTGGTTGGTGAATACAGTCATGGTGATATACGAGGCAGCACAGACATTACACATACAAGGCAGCACGGACATAACACTGTCACAAAAAACCCAGACCCCTGTGATTAATGACATAACTTCACCTATTTACAACATTTTTGGTAGGCAGAGACCTCATTCAATTATCAACTGGTGTCAGAAGCTTCTAAAGTGGCTTAAAACCAGCTGTGTGGTTCCATTAACAACAGTAGCAGCTTGACAGTATAGGCCTACTATATTTTGATATAACTTGATAAAAAGATCTTTAATTTAATAAAATTTTAGAGATAATCTGTGTTCAATATTCTTAAGTAAACCTCAACATTAGGTTTTTTACAGCAGTGTACCAGCTGAAGTGGTTACCATAGCAATCCTCAACTATGCATTATTCCACAGTTTATGCTGCCTTATGAACAAAAGTTAACCTTTTAAAAACAGCATTTCTATTGGGAAAATGTGCGAGGTGTCAACAGTTTCAACGTGTATCAGAAGTGCACTTCTTTGGCTGTGACACAGGCCCACGATTGTTTTGCCACTCGTTTACTGCCGTCAACAACATGTTGTTTGAAGTCAGGTCCAGAAATCAGCTGTTTGGATGTGTCAAGTCGCTACCGTTGTTATGGAAACCACACAGCTTGTTCTAAGCCAATTCAAGAACTTTTTAGAGATTATCAATTGAACAATTTCTCTCGCTCTACCAAAAATAATTAGTAAATATTGTTAATTGGTAAAGTTATGTCATATTAATTGTATGGGTACGGTTTTTTTGAGGCAGTGTAGTTAACTTTAAAAAAAAGAAAAAAAGAGACAGCAGTGCGTGCTAGATCAGCAATATGTATCAAATACTTTGATATTTGGTAACAGTAATAGAGGTTATGATTAAGGAGCTGCAGGACGTTTGCCATGGGAGTTTGCATAGGGATGATTTGACCACTGATTTCATCTGAGTCGGCAACAAAAAGACTATAAAATAAAAACACACAATAACGTAAGTTAAAGATGAAGAATGGGAAATGATGGTTAAACAGCGAGTGTGTGCAGTGAGCACATGTATTTGTAGGTACTTCACCGAGCAACAAAAATCTAGTAACTGTCACAAAATTTTCGTAAAGTACGTTCACACAAAAGAATCCAGCACTGTCACTCTTGATGCAACAATCAATGATGTCACTCATTACCTCATTGCCCACTCACAACGACGAGGATGGCAGTTACCTCAGATCAGTGAACACAACCGAACGGCAATCCTCACCAGCACGTCTGAATTAGCACAAACGTGTGCCGTTAAACAGACGTGATAACAAACCCCAACTGTTTGTTACTACTAACAAGCGTGCTTTAACTGTTCAGCAATGTTTCATTGAGAAACTAGTGTTTCAACTCTGTCTTGAATCTTGGTATAGCTGTGCAATATGTTCACTGTTCGTTGTATCTGGATCACTTCTGTACTGGAATACTTTCTTGACTTGATGACCCTCTTGTGCTGAGTAATGTTTAGTCTAAATGGCGGAAAACATGCACAGGTAAATGAATGTCAAACTAGAATTAAAGGTTTAGCAAAATTACTTGTAACATTTATAGTAACAGTTCTTGACTGCTAATGCGGTAATTTTCATTGTATGAATTCATATATGGTGTTACATGGTCTCTTTATTGATTTGCGTGCACCAGAAATATCAACTTCATGTGGTAAAAAATGTAAAACAGTTATATTAATTTACTTCATTAATGCAGTAAATGGTTCCAAACAATTTTGCAAATAATAGAAGTGGTTTTTAGCAGTCAATTTACGTTCACTCATTACATTCAATTAAAACAAGTGTGGTAACTGCTAAGTGCAGATTAACTGCATTGAACGGCATTACTGCTTTTGCACATGTAGTTGTGGATTGCATTGCGAACTTCCGAGAGATTAGATTTAATAACTGTTATGCAATTCCATCAAATCACAGCCGTCAGTTGACTTCAGAAAATAAATTCCCTACTGCATTTAAAAATTGTATTTCTCTACAGATTCACAATTACATGTCGACATCGATCACAGCTTGGTTGACTCCAACAGTTGCATTACTTGTATATTTGCAAATACTAGAATTACAAATGCAACTTCAATAATCAACACATTCAGCGCCAAGCCTAAAATTGTGTAAACGCAGCAGCACAAAGCATGGGCATAATGAATAGACCAGCAGAAGTGTTGCTGTAGGGCCTGCAGTGCACTGAAGATGCTATATACATAGGATGTGTTAACAAGTCCCTGGCCTGTGCAGTAACACTTTTTGGGACGTGTTAACATGTTCCTGGCGCTTAGGGCCTCCAATACCGGTATCCCGGTATACCAAATACCGGGTTACCGCCACAAATCTGAGCGGCATTAATACCAGTATTGAAGTCATTCAATACCAGCATGGTCAGTATTGATGCTGAGCACACAGGCAGTGCATCATTCTGTGCGCCAACGAACGCTTGGTCACTCACTAGTCACTATTCTGCTATCTAGCCGGCTACTGCTGCCAGTGCCTGCTAGCCTCTCACTGTTAGTCAGTCAGTCGCTCGCTGCAGCAGCAGTCCGATAAGTGACTCAAATCGGGTACTCGACTCCCACCCACCATGACACACGTGCCTACTGCAGTGCTGCTCTGACTGCCAGCTAGACAGCGCGGGATGCGGCTGGCCTGAACTTGCCATGCTGCCTGTGATAACTTGATAAGTGATAACGCAGTCTGCATGTAGGTTATTGAGTACGCTTAGACAGTGTATTAGTGGCATTTAGTTTATCACAGCAAATAACAGTATTATAATATGCGATGGCATCTACATCTAAGGACGAGTTTGTTTAGACAGATCGCGCAGGAATTTTGCAGTATTATCTCAGAGAAAAAAAGATGACAAAATGCCATGTGTAAAGAATGCAGCGTTATTGTTAAATGTGAAGGCGGATCTACTAGTGGTCTCCATACGCATCAACGAACCAAGCACAATAACAACATGCTTAAGCGTCCAACACCGCAGGATGTGACAAAAACGAACGAAGATGAGCAAAAGCTAATCGGTGGAACTACTACGACTAAACGAGGAGCTGAAGGAGGCGCCATGACCAAGCATCTTTTGGCTAATGCAGAGCGTTCACTTGGAGCCACGATAGCAAGAATGACGGCTTGTGATGGTTTCCCATTTCAAGTGTTTTGTACATCACCTGACTTAAGAAAGGCATTAACGGCAATGGGATTCAGTAAACTACCAAATTCACCCACAACTTTCAAGCAGATGGCGATGGAACATGGAAGTTAGATATGTGCGTTAATTTCTGGAGAGATCAACAAACTGAAAGGGCAAGGCCAGAGATTCAGCTTGACGTTCGACGAATGGATGTCAAATCGCAACAGATGATACATGTGTCTTAATCTTCAAGGAATCGGCACGAAACTTTGGTGTCCAATCATGATACGAGTTTATGGGTCACTTCCTGCCAAGAAATGCATAGAATTTCTCGATCAGAATCTCCCTGAATATGGACTGCAACTTAATACCGATATTGTCTGCATCTGCACAGACGGTGCTAGCGTAATGACAAATGTCGGCAGGTTAATTGCAACAGATCAGCAACTTTGCTTTGCTCAGGGCATTCAACTGGCGGTGTTGGCTGTCCTGTACAAGCGTCGAACGCTGACCATCGTACAACAGGACAACGTCGATGTGGAGAGCAACAACTTAGATGACATTGATGACGACGATGATGGCACCAGTACAAATAAGAGAAGTGAGCAGTCATTGAAGACAAAGACATAACTGCTGAATTATCAGACGACTATCAGCAACTGGTGGACAAAGTGAGAACTGTGGTCAAGATTTTTAAGCGTTCGCCAACTAAAAACGATGCTGCATTGCAAAAATATGTCATCATGGAACTGGTACATGAACTCCATCTAGTACTAGACTGCAAGACACGTTGGAGTAGCCTGTGGAAAACGCTGGACGTGTTCTACATACTCAGAAATCCTATTCAGAAAGCCTGCATTGATGTCAAATCCTCATTCATTCTGACCGATGCCGATTTCGAGAGCATTCGTGAAATAACTGCAGCACTGAAACCCGTCAAGCTGTCCATTGAGGCACTGTGTCGCAGGGAGACTAATCTTGCCTCTGCTGATGCGGCGATGCGTTTTTGTATTGTCGAATTAGAGAAACAGTCATCCGAGCTGGGCAAGACTCTGGCAGCAACGTAGCGCCAGAGGGTGACGGGGCGTCACAGATTTGTCGGGATTGCTGCAGTATCTGTGCGACCCCAAAGCAGCAACAGTTGACGAAACTTTCTCAGTTCCGTCATCAGGAGTCGCAAGGAAGCTAATGCAGACGTTGTGGAAACGTTTGGATACTACTAAGACAGGTTTGTGTTTACTCTAACTTTTGATGAATGTAATACTGTATAATATCTAACTGTAGTATACTCGTTGTACAGTCAATGTTGCATAGATCATCACACGACGTCCTGCTTAACGTTAGGTGTCGTTCCGTTTTGTTATTGATTTGTCTAACGGCCTATATTTGCCCTCAAATTGGCACATACTAGACAAATTATGGCCACTGTGTGAACTTTTGTCATATTGTAAGAACGTATTCGGCTAAAAATCATAAAGAATGATATGTTTGTCTATTAAATACAGGTACACTGCCACTTCCAGCGGAGAGTGCTACTGGATCAGGAACGGCAGCAAAGTTGGCGTCATGGAACATGAACTCAGTCTTCAGCAACAGCTGGAGATGTCATTAAGGGCATCACAGTGTCCACCTCAAATTGTCCCTCAGTGGGACACAGACAGACAACTTCAGGCTGCCATAAAGACGGAGATGGCATTGTCTGCAACGACTGGAAATCGAGATCGCTTCTTGCAGCTAGCACTCGACAGCTTGACGACTATATCGCCAACGTCTGTCGAAGCTGAGAGAGCATTCTCAGCTGCTGGGATTTTGTGCTCAAAGTTACGTTCATCATTGGGGGATCATATGATTGACACATTATGTTACTGCCATCATACTATCGTAAAAATCAGTAGTAGTGTAATAACGGCTAGCTGCTGTAGGCCTAATTATGATCGGCAGATGTGATGTGACTATGACTTCTTCTCTGCAAGTGTCCGATCATGATTGTAGCTCGTTCTGTAGTTATATGAAAAAACACAAGACGACGACGAGGAATTAGCTCTTCAATTCAGTTTATTCTTTTATCTAAAACCTAGCTACATTAAATTAGCCTTAGCTGATTCAAGTGCTGACACTCGGATGTGTAATCATGCACTCATTAAACGGTCATTAACTATGCATTGCTTACACGTTGTTGCAGCCACAGCTGTCAAAATAGGCAGTCGTTGTATACTGGTATGATACTGGTATTATTTTTTTTCCAATACCGAAATACTGGTATTGGAAAAAATAGGGCTGGTATTGCAGGCTCTACTGGCGCTGAGTGTGTTAATTAGCAAGTAACAGGTAAAATATTAGAGATTCGTATTGTCAACAATAGTGAATGCTTTGTCTACTGAATACTGATGATGAATTAATTGATTAACTATCAACTTTCATATATGTTGTCATTGTCAACCAGTATATATAAGCACTGCACACAGGATAAATTCCTGCAAATTAGTTGTGTTACAAGTTAATAGTGTCGTATTTTCTTACCTCGGAAATGGTATACCTGTATGTAATCAGGTGTAATCAAATTCTGTGCTTCCACATCTTGTTATCAGTGACACACGAACTATAGCAATACTGAAGAAACTGTTCTGCACAGTGGCAAGCGACCGAGTTCAATGTGTAATTACACGAATTACTACCGATGTGTAACTCTGTAATACATATGCAACTTCTGTCGTGTGACAGTAGACTGATATGGCAATAAGTTGTAACAATTACCGGTGCCTTAAGACATCACAGTAGTTGTTCTGTAATGTTAATGCACAATGCTTATATCTCGATCATTGGCTGGATGCATTGTAATAGAATTGAAATTACTTCCACTGTGGGCATTACAATGCTATGTCAAAGAATTGCTTCAACATAGCAACAGTATACCAGTAGTATGTACTATTAATACATTGGTAGACAAGGAACACTGATCATTCTGCAGTTATCTTCCATTTGATTCATAATACAATGAAGTATAGATTATGGGTACAAGATGACATCCAATCACGTTCAGAGCTTCTGCGATAACAAAAATAAAACAAAGAATTCCTGTCTGAAACTTAGTGGAAATTAGTGTCAGAATTTGGAAACTGGTTCAGTTCAGGTTAGCTTCGTCATTGCAATCACACAGGTATGTTGATAATTTATGCTGTTACCAGACCTAACTACCTGTCATAGTACTAGTATGGCCTTTATGTTCCTTTTTAAGAACAAAATATGGATTGCAAACTTTGTAGTAAATTTTAAAACACTCAGCATTAAGCATTTTACTGTAAAATGCATAAATCAGTGCAAAGAGCATATGGGCTCGAGCTGTCGTCTTTGAATAAATATTATGTGCTAGCATAAGTTTAAAATTAATAGTGCTGTTATAGCAATGTAATTTACACTGAAGATAAATATTTAACTGAAAGCTCATCAGTGAGTATAAAGAGTGAAGCAGATTGATATCTCTTAAGACGTTGCTTGACAGAAAATAGTTTTGGTATATTAAAAACATTTATGGGAAAAATGACAGCAGCGGCATTGATGACTCATGTCCGGGTTGTTGTCAATCACAAATCACAAAGGTCATGCGTCTTTAACCCACCAGAACTCCCATCTTCTGTGAAAAATATCCCAAGTTAGAATTATGATCCACATTTTTACTGTCACAACCATTTAATGAGATGTTTTATCTTCAACAGTAAATCGCATTGCTGCAACAGCAGTTTTCGTGACGTCCTCTTTAAACTGCTGCTAGCAAAGAATATTTAATGACAAATTATTTTCAGGTATCATGTTAACTGCTGCTGCAAAGTGGTCACTTAAAAGATGGATTTATTATTTAAAAAAAACAATGTCAGTATGTCAGCAGCAAAGGGTGACACTGTAAAAAATTACTGCATGTCATTAACAACATTGTACCTGTTAGTATGATCTGTAAGCCAACACCACACTCATTACTGTGAAAATACTAGTTTCTTAAACATGTATTTGTTGAATGATATAACATCTATATATACACACTGTATCTCAAAAAACGTGCCAACTTTGGCAAGCTGTAATTTCAACAAGCACAGACTAATTTTGACAATTTTTAATAGACAGCATCAGCACACTTTCAAAAATGACATGTGTATTCAACTTTCCTTGTCCTTTCATTTTTACTTCTTATTAGCTTTTAATAAGCCTACCGGAGAACACACCTGCTTCGCAGGCACTGCAACTGTCAATAGAAGCCCACACCGGCACTCCTCCCGCTGCTGACTGGAAGGCCCGCCGGGTCGTCCACGGAGAAATTGGCTGCAGCAATTGGAAGAAGACACTGGCCTATCTGTTGGTGCTGCCTGGATCGCGGGCCAGGATCGTTCAATGTGGAGGATGCTACGACCCTCAGCTGGTCAAGCGCAGCAGTGAGTGAGTGAGATTAGCTTTTAAATAGCTGTGATGGAAATGATGCGTTCTGGCATCACTCTGCTCATGAAACAGTTCAGCTCCTTCAGCAGGAAACACCGGATTTTATCTCTCCAGATCTGAGTCCGCCAAACAGTCCGTTTGACCTGGAAACCCGGTCGACTACAGAATTTGGCGACTGTATGCAGGAATGTTGTATGTTGTACAAGACACATGTCCGTGACACCAGTGACTCGATGCAGCACATCAATGACACATGGGCAAGCGTATCACAAAACATCAAAGTTGTTGGTCAATGTAGAAAGCAGTTGTGTGCATGTGTGAAGGCTAAAGGACATCACTTTGAACATCTGCTAAACTAAAACTGGCTCTTTTCAGAGCCAACACACTACACAGAGCCACCAACAGTCTACTGAGGAAAACACTTGTTTCGCGTCCTTTCCATAGCAACTATTTAAAAGCAAATAAAATAAGTGAAGGGATAAGGAAAGTTGAATATGCATAATGATTTTTGACAGTGTGCTGATATTGTTTACCATAAGAAAATAGCTCTCGCAAACAGATCGTGCGTCAGCTGCGCACGCAATACATTGAGGGCATTCATAGGCCTAAATATTACACCGTGACCTTGAAATCTATGTTAAGGGTCACTCAAGGTCACTGGAAACGGAACCATTGGACAGATTATACACGACTTACTAGTATTCGAGTTATTTTACGTTAAATATTATCGTGACCTTGAAGTGTGGTATGGTATGGTATAGTAGTGTTTAACGTCCCACTCGACACATTATAGGTCATTTCGGAGACGATTTTACGGGTCAGATGACCCAACCAACAGCGTCATAGCACTGAAGGATGA
>Ga0209149_1000765_pt1 | contig 14309 bp, 15 predicted proteins | sample WorMetTyACAVOLI2_FD_187423 | JGI IMG/M metagenome (GOLD analysis project Ga0209149, IMG submission 187423) | Marine gutless worms symbiont microbial communities from Max Planck institute for Marine Microbiology, Germany - Olavius algarvensis... ... | reverse complement strand
CGCGACAGCATTCTAGTTTTTCCCCATCAAACGTCATGGCAATATTCCGATGGGAACCCCCCCCCCCTCCAATAACGGTGGCGTCAAATGCAAATGGGGATGCAAAAATCGCGACTCTGAGCCAATATCTGGCTCCACCGCATGTTGTGAACGCCACGCCAAATACAATAAACTTAGCTGCGACTTAGTGGACGAACCATGGCGAGTTGATGGCACTAGTCGCTGGTAAGCGGCGGAGTTTATTGATGGCGGAAGACGCCAACGAAGTGTACGACAAGAAGCCTCAACATTATGCCGAAGACAACAGAACATCATTTAATTGTACTTATACCAATAAGTAACAGTAATAAAAGACTGCGATCGATGTATTACACTGTGTAAACTAACTACTGATAGACACAAAGCAACGCGCGGCCCTTCTGCAACAACAGAGCTACTTGTTTAACTACCGATAGGCTCATGTACAAGTCTGAAACAACAGTTCACTTTGATTTGACTTACAGCACAGTCGAGCAAGATGTAATGTTCTCTGTTGTGTTAATTGTGTTAATAGTGTTAATAGTGTGCAATCCCTGAAGCGGTCTTTTGGTTTGAAGGTGTCCCAAAACGTAAAGCTTTACTGACCATTATACAGCAATACGGCGATTGGTACACTGGCAGTTGACGGGTGGGCTGTTACATTTGCTACATCCCACCCATCATCAGCCAGTGTACCAACTTCACATTACTCGATGTTGCAATGGCACTATAATTAATTGCCTTTGCACTATAAAGGGTTAAATACAAATATACGTGCACTAAAAGGTATTTTTCATACCAGGAAACTGTCGCGCATATGGCCATTGTTCGACTTTTATCCCCTACAGTTCTAACGAGCAACATTCTCCTTAGCAAGTAACTCGTGGTGGTTTACGTTCGCATCTTTGACGTCACTGGCCTCGACTGACGTCATCGCCGACGTGGACGTCATCTGCAGTCGTATAGCATAAGTACCGTTGTCAGCGTCTTCAACATATGGTGTCCTTGTGCATCTAGCATCGTTAGTCACGTCGCACTCAATCATCGCAAAACACTTTAACGGTGAAGTCGAGAAGTCGCCCGGAAATTCGCACTCTTCGTTTTCATTGGCAGACCATTTCGCTGAATAAGCCTACATCCGGTCATTCGGCTATCGTATAGTACATTCGTCCAATATCACAGCTGTATCTGTAGATCATTAAACATTTACTCCACAGTCACAGGCTGAATTCTTTTAGTTAATGACTTCAACTCACCATCAGTAAAAAAACTCGTACTAATTACACCACGAAGTGTAAACTGTCTTCATTGCGTTAAAGCAATATACACTGTGTCTCAAAAAACCGGATCCTGTTGAGTGTTGTCAACCTTGACGTGACCTTGTAAGGGGTAATTAGCTCAAAGACAAACACGACAACACATTATAATAATCACAGCGATTGCAATGGCACTAGCAACCAGAACTGGGAACGAAAACACCAACGACAGCGTCGACTGCCGACTGAGTACTGTCTGACTGACTGACTGTAGGTGCATGCGCCGCAACATATATGGAGCCTAGGCTAAGCCTACGCCACCAGCTAGGCCTATCTATAAAAAAACTATCAACGGCCAAAAATACGTTGTCGTATGCCGACACGGCATATAACATTTGCCCCTCCCCCAATATAGAAAGGATCATATCGTATAAAGGAAACCCCGGTAACACATAAGAAAGCATTGCAACAAACAGATATACAAAATAATACAATTAAATATTAAGGTAACGATATAAGCAGAAATAACAATAACGAGAACAAATGTAATCCGTAAGGAAAACAAGCCAATGGAGAAATAACATTTAACACGTGAAATAACAAATAACACGCGATTTGATCCTAAAAAGCGAATACAAAAATAAAGCAATATATAATTGTTTGATTTGTGTTTTATGGTGTCATTTAGCCTAACAGAAGAAGACTGAGATAGATAAATGGACAACATTGGCGAACATCCAGGAATACGACACAAAAACGCAGTATATCCATACATCAAATACGGGATCAACAAGGAACATCAAATAATGGTGCAAAAGGACAAGGAACTGGGGTGCAGCGACACTTCATCGGGCGACACTTAATCGCGCAACAGTTAAATGGCGACAGTTCACCGGGCGACAATTAACCGGGGCGACAGATAACCGGGTGCCATTTCACCGGGCGACACTTCACCGGGCGGGCAGTCGTGCAGGTGTCCAGCTCCGTAATTAACCTTATCCCTGGACGACTAATAAACGTTAGCAGTAAACCTGTTTTAAACATTTTGCAAAAGAGCAGAGTTGGCTGCGTGGTACAGTGTCTTAACTGGCGATCTTTCCCTGTCCTACGCTCGGCTTACAGCTGACAGGTAACCACTTATGTGGGTAAACCGTCCGATATAGGCCAGCCAACTAGGCCGACTCAGTCTTTCATCCTTCCGGGGTCGATAAAATGAGTAGTAACCCATGTAAACGTGGGTTACGGAGGTAAATGGCAGAACACGTGGTAAGAAGTGTGGTCTACCGCCCACGTGACCGAGTGCATCTGGCCGTAGACTGGAGTGTATGCTCGCTGCTGGCTCAAGACCGACGGGAACGGAGATGAGCGCCGCTCCCTAACGCTGTAGGCTGTGAGAGAGCTTACTAGCTAGACGGGTACCGTACTTTACCTTTACCTTACCGTAAAAGAGCAACTGAAGATCTTAATGCTGATTCTGCGAAGTGCGTACTATAAATTGTTGATACTGAACCAGATTTGTTGAAGTCATTTGAAAATGTAAAAGGGGTCCGTTTTTTTGAGACACACTGTAGTGTAGTCACAGCACACAGTTTCTTACTGAATAAAAGACAAAATTACGACAAATCATACTACATGGTTGGGTTGATAAGACGTAAATCCGAAAAGAGGTTGGTTAGACGACACCGCCAGAATGGTGTACAATAATGTGCGTAATGTAGCGGAAAGAATCCTGTCGTTCCTAGTCATCAGTTCACAGTGGTAAGGACAGACTTAACCCTTTGATGGGCACATTAACACCGCACAGCAACGGACTATAACACGACAATACGGTGATTGGTACACTGACCGCTAATGGGTGGGCTATTACATTTGGTACAGCTAGGAGGGGTCTTGTCGGGCTGCGACCCCAAGCAGTCCCCTCCAGGCTGAATTCAGAATCGCACAAAACGAGCGATGTAATAGTTGTAAGTAGATTAAATTCGTCGGGCAGGTGCGCGCTGGTCCGGCGAATGCAACTGCGTCGCCGACCTCGTCGCTCTAAACTCGTTATTTGTTAGTGACGCCTGACCGCCAAACTGACGACTGCCATTCATCAATGACAAACGGCTAAACGTAAGCACAGAATACACACATGGAGCCAGCTGCGACGAACAAACACAAGATAAACCACGCCGTGGATAAACCCGACTGCGAACTGCGTCTCGGCTTTCATGTGAAAAATGGTAATGCAAACAAAAGCAATGGACGCGCTTTATAGGCATGACACATCACTGATAGGAGGACGCGTGCGTCGTCGACTGTAAGCATCGCTGTCTGCAGACAAGAAGCTCAGCTGTCACAGAGAGACCGCGCGATGCTTCGTGGCATTGAATATTTCGCTGTCACTCAAAGTTAGTCACGGTCATTGGAAATAGGCTAGCATCATTCGGTAGATCGCATGCATACGAGTTCCTACTGGCATTCCATAGTAACTATGGCCCTATCTTTATCATTTCCGAGACAAAGCGAGATATATTGGCCGAAAATTACGATTATTCATAACCCTTGCATTTGACGCCCCCGTTACGAGAGTTCCCGTCGGAATATTGTCACAACGTTTGATGTGGAAAAATTAGAATGGCGTGGCTACCTGACGGTGAAAGCTGGAGGAGTAAACAGGCACATCGCGTGATACACCAGCCCGTACCCGTGGTCTTGCAGTGTTCGCTGATGCCTGGTTGAAAGCTAGCCAATGGAGATCAGCGCCGAGGTACGGGAAGCGGTAGCGCATTAGAAGCATGTTCGCGACGATGCGCTATACAAATCCAGGTTTACTTTACTCTACGGACGGACGGGCATCTTGCGATAGCATAGTTCGCGCTATGCATGTCTGTGCCCTATATATTCGACCGCGCTTGACGACGCTCAGAACAAACAGAGACGGTAGTTGGCTCAGGTGCTATAGCCGTAATGCGCAAAATTGGTATTGTGTCACTAACTTTTTGACCCAGCCTGTAGAACGTCGTGACGTCGTGGGAGATACGCCAATATAGATGCGACAGGTGGAGAGGGGAGGTACTAGGATTTTTTCCTGACTTAAATCATATGCCTCTAGTTGTAACTGTTGCTGCATGAGATATAGGGACGTAAAATCTCGAAATGAACAAAAAGTCGAAATTTTTGACAGTTTTTGACCCACCCTGTAGAAACCTCTTGGCCAACGTGGATGGCTCTATACGGCAGAATGTGCGTAGTCTGTGCCCTACATGCGCGACCGCACTTGACGATGCTCAGGATTACAGAAACGGTAGACGGCTCAGTTGCTCTAGGCGTAATCCGCAAAACTGGTATTACGTCACTCAATTTTTGGCCCACCCTGTAGAACCCCGTGAGCGATGGGTCAATACACATGCGACCGTTGGATAGGGGAGGGATAAACCCTTTTCCTTACGCTGCTTATATGCCACTATTTTTAATCGTTTCTGAAATATATGGACGTAAAGTGTCGAAATGGTGAAAAATTAGAAATTGTTTCGAACTTTTTGGCCCACTCTGTAGAATCGCCTTGGCCGATCTTGACGGTTCTGCACCAGAATGTGCGCAGGTCTCTGCCCTACATATTGAACCACATTTGGAAACGCTGCGCAAAATAGAAATGGTAGCTGTCCACTGCATGAATGAGACCACCCTCATTTTTTGAGCTTTAACTCCCCCTCCACCCACCCCCAGGGGACAATGGACCCCAGAGGGGGAAGGGGCACGTCGGCATACATTGTCCATATACACATAACATTTGGTGTGGATCCGTCCACGCGTTGCTGAGATATCGCTCAAAAACCACCAAAATGCAAAAATTCCCCATTGACTCCTATAGTAACGAAAATTTCATTTCCCCCTTTTTCCGCCCCCGGGGGCCGCTAATCTCCAAAAAGGGAGAAGTCACATCCGGAACCAGAGTACGCCCGTGTGCAAAATTTGGCGTGAATCGGCCCGCGGGTTGTCGAGAAATCGTTGACAAAAAAGAACAAAACTAGACGCTGGCATGTGACGATATCATGTCAACCGGATGGACGCCCGCCGCAGCCAGTTCGACCTTGAAAAAGTGGACGCGTACACTTAGCCGAGGGCAGCAATGTAGTTGTTTTAAAATTACCGTATTCTACGGAGTTCTGGCGGGAGAGCAGAAAGTTTGCAATGGGGTCCGAAAATATGGAAAATTTGATGACGGTCGTTGACAGACTAGACGAGCTGCAAACATCATCAGTAGGTAGATGAGAGTGTAGCAGCACGCGGCAGCGAACAGGAGCCAGACGCATAAACGTCCATGTAGACACATACAGTCAGCCTTGCCCACGGGCGACGGGCTGTGGCCACTGCCCAGGCACATATAATGGAGGTTTCGCAAGGTAGCGGCGTTTGCGCGGCTTTGTGTATTCGGCGGACTCTGTGTAGACATGTGACGATTGGTATACAAATGGTCATTTTTGCTGTTTGACTGTCTTTTGACTGTTTTTGACGAATGATACACTGTACCAATCGTCAAAAACACTCAAAACCATTTGTGTACCAATCGTCACAGGTCTACAAGTCTACCAAGACTGTACCAACAGTGTACCAACAATGTACCAATCGTCAAAAACAGTCAAAAGACAAAACAGCAAAAAATGACCACTGGTGTACCAATCGTTACAGGTCTACCAAGACTGTACAACAGTGTAACAATAGTCTACCAATCGTCAACAAGAACTTAGCTATCGCAAACAGATCGCGCGCCAGCTGCGCAAACAATACGTCGAGGGCATTCATAGGCCTGAATGTTACACCGTGACCTTGAAATCTAGATTAAGGGTCACTCAAGGTCACTGGAAACGGAACCACTGAGCAGATCATACACGACTTACTATTAGTCGAGTTATTTGACGTTAAATATTATCGTGACCTTAAAATGTGGGTTATAAGTCACTCAAGGTCATTGAAAGTGGTACCGTTTGAAAGCTTCGGTACGGTTTCCTATTCGCCTTCCATAGTGACTATGGGTGTATCTGCAGCCATTTCGCAGATATTCAGCGTCAAAGAATGGCCTGACCTTGAAATCCGGGTTTGGGGTCCGTTAAGGTCATTGAGAATGGCGCGGTTTGATAGACCATGTATGACTTTCTATTAGTCTGCTATTGTATCTATAGCTCTGTCTTGTACCATTTGCGATTTATTTGACGTTGAATAATATCGTGACCTTGAAATGTGGCTTAGAGGTCACTCAAGATCATTGAAGCTGGTGCCATTCAAAAACTTTGGTGCGGTTTCCTATTCGCCTTCCATAGTAACTATGGCTGTATCTTCAGCCATTTCGCAGATATTCAGTGTCAAAGAATGGCCAGACCTTAAAATGTGGATGTGGGGTTGTTCAGAGTCATTGAAAATGGCGCAGTTCGATAGACCATGTAGGACTTTCTAAAAGTCTATTATTGTAACTGTTGCTCTATCTTGTACCGTTTGCGAGTTATTTAACGTTGAATAATATCGTGACCTTGAAATTACGGATAGGGTTCGTTCAAGGTCATTGGAATTGGCACCATTTGGTAGATCGCATACTAGTTCCTATTCGCCTTCCATAGTAACTATGGCGATAGCTTGTATCGTTTGCGAAATATAACGACTTATTGGTAAAAAAAATGCTAAGTTTTTATACCGAACCTATATTTAGCGCCCCCGCTGGGGGTGACCCCGTCGCAATTTCGTGAAGGTGTTTGATGCCGATAAAACTAGAATGATTGGACTACCGTACGGTGAAGAAAACTATGACCATATGTTATGCCGTTTTCATCTGATATCGGAACGTTACGGACGGACGGTCGTACGCGATTTCTGCCTACCGTACCTGCATTCGACGCCCCCGTTAGGGGGTGGGGGTCCTCGTCGAAATACTGCCATGCCGTTTGGCATAAGAAAACTAGAATGATGGCTCTAGCCTCTACCCGACGGTGAAAAATTGTCGATGACATGTTTATTAGTTTTGACACAATTCACGAAAGTGACGGACACACAGACAGATACACAGACACCGCATGACGATATAGGGTGCGCTTATGCATAGCATCGCGCGGCAAAAACTGTTTGCTTAAAATAATACCTGACACAGGATGGAACGACACAGCATGGAATTTTGGTGAGCTAAAACACTGATAGGAACAAAATGACAGCAGTGGCGCCGTTGACCCACGACCGAGTAGTGGTCGAACACATACCGCTCGTACAAGTGCAAAGATATTAGCTAAAGATCTCGCAGCAATTTATTGTCGCGCTCAGCTGTGCTATAGCGCGTTATAGCTATAGGCTGCGTGTCTATACGTCTGTCACGCGTGGTAATGCGTCAAAACTAATAAGCGTAGGATCATGCGGTTTCCACCCATAGGGTAGCCCAGAGACTCTATAGTTTTTTGATACCGATTTTCATACCATGGGTCTAAACGATACCGGTATAGGCAAAAAGCGGCGAAAGATTTTCTACCAAGATATCGTTATCTCGGAAAGGATAGAAGATAGGCCTATAGTTACAATGGAAAACCAGTAGACAGCCACATACGGGCTTTCGATTGGTACCAATTTCGATGACTTTGAATAGACCCAGAGCTTGATGTGTAGAAGCTATCTACTGTCAGCGGCAAGAAGATAATCCCGCGGGTCCATAGATTTCATTAATGCATTGATCGTGCATAAATTCGCAGGTGAGTGACACCCTAGATTTCAAGGTGACGATATTTTTCAACGTCAAATATCTCTATGACAGACAACTAGGCCTAACAGAAAGTAACAAAGTAAGTAAGTAAGAGTATTTATGTCCGGCGCCTAAAAGCAAGAGTCACTAGGCACCGCAGCCTAGTCCTTGACAAGCAAAAACGTTTTCAACTGTCTGCTGAATTGGCAGAGACTGTCAGACGACCGCAGTGAAACAGGCAGCTTGTTCCAAAGCCGCGGTGCAGACGAGTTGTGGACCACGGTATGACGCATGCGATGGCACCAGACGAGCGGAGACGGCGACTGGCCTCAGGCGCTGACTTTCACGCGTCTGAGAGACACGACGGTGCGCAGCCGTGTAGTGACTTAAACATCAGTGTTGCCAGTTTGAAGTCGACACAGCGTCGGACAGGCAGCCAGTGCAATCCCTGCAGAACAGGTGAGATGTGTTCACGGCGACTCGTCTGCGTGATTAACCTGGCGGCTGCGTTCTGTATAGACTGCAGTCGTTGAAATAAGTTGTCGGTGACGCCGTACAAAACTGAGCTGCAGTAGTCCAGGCGAACGCCTGGACTAATGTCTTTGCAGCATCACGTGACAAAGATTGCAGTGTGGGTCTAATCTGTCGCAGGTGATAGTATGCTGGGCGACAGACTGATGCCACGTAGTCGGCCATTGATAACCGGCTGTCAATGACAACGCCGAGGTCGCGTGCTGAGCCGACGACGTCGACAGTAGACGGCAAGACTGGTACCTCATGAACAGTGAGTCTGTCGATGTTATGCCTGGAGCCAAGCCACAGCACTTGTGTCTTGCTGGCGTTCAGGCGTAGTCGGCTGGCACTCATCCAAATATCGACGTCGTGAAGACAGCGCGAAAGCTGGTCGATGGCACTGTGAAAAATTACCGACGTAACGACGTAAATTTGGCAGTCGTCGGCATACTGATGGAACTTGAGCCCGTGCTGAGCAACGATTCGGCCGATTTCTGCCGTATACAAGACAAACAGTATGGGGCCAAGGACAGATCCCTGTGGGACCCCATACTGGACAGGTTGAACAACTGAAAGGCAGCCATTACTGCCATTAGCACTTTCTGAGTTCTACCGGTGACAAACGACGTCGTCCACACAAGCACTGTCTCGGTAAATGCAAAGTCTCGTCGAGGTCGCTGCAGCAGAAGCTGGTGATCGACGCAGTCAAACGCTGCTGACAAATCCAGTAGACCAAGCAGCGTGACCTGCTGAGCATCAGCAGCCGTGAGAACATCAGAAAGCACACGCAGCATGGCCGTTTCTGTCGAGCGGTGGCCGCGGTATGCAGACTGGTAGCGTGGTAAAAAATCATTGTCAGCGAGGTACTGGTGAAGTTGCTGGCTAACGGCACGCTCGACGATCTTTGACATGAACGTCACGTTAGACACCAGCCTGTAGTTCGCCATGTCCGCGGTGTCAAGTCCCGGCCGCTTCAGAAGCGGGGTGGCGAATGCGTGTTTCTGTGAGTCTGGCAGTCGGCCTTGATGCAGCGATGAATTCACCATGCATGCCACGTTAGGTAGGAGTACGTCGACGAACTCGCGCAACAAGAACGTCGGCACCGGGTCGAGCGTACTTGACTTGATCGCTGACGACATGATGAGACGGCGCAAGTCAGCCTCAGACAACCGATGAAAAGCTGGCAGTGAACAGTGTACATGATCAGCTGTCGGTGGTAGCATGGGTTTGTCTGCAGTTGCTGCACGAACTGTGTCGAGTTTCTTCGCTAAAAACGCGGCGAAACCTTCAGCGGTGTAGTCGTTCGGAGCAGCTACGTCACGTTTACGACCTAACAACGAAGACAGAGATCGCCAGAGAGGTACAGATGAGCGTCCACGTTGAGACAGCCAGTCTAACCAGTATTCGTGTTTCACAGTTCTGTGTAGCTGGAACCGGTTCCGGACAGCTTAAACCCAGCGATGGCGATCATCGTCAGTCCGCGTGCGTCGATAGCGGCGCTCCATGCAAGCCTGGCGACCCCTGCCAGTGATGGCCTATTGAAATGCGCCATCGCCAATGACCTTATTATTATTATTATTATTATTATTATTATTATACACAGTTGTACGGCTTTCCGTTATCGAATTAATGGGAGGGGATATGAGAGAGACAGACAGATAAAAGGATGGACGGACTGACAGACGTACAGGGTGCATAACAAGTCAATAGTAAATGCCAAATGATCACTAAGTGCAAACAGCACATTTTGGACACCTGCTTGATAGACAACGTGTTCCTTATAATTTTTTTCAATGCTCTTAAGCGGACAGCTGCGTTGAGCACGTCCGTGTATCGTCTGACTGCTTATTGTGTTTCGTCGTCTCAGCGTTTGCGTGGCAGATTCAATGAGGTCTTCTTACACGCCAGTCTTGTCCGTCGCGCTTAATAAACCACTACACAGCGCGTCTGCAACACAATCATCGCTCGATGTCCATTTGGATTAGCTTGTTCGTTGTCATTGTGACAGAGCGCGGCGACAGCGTGTTCACTGCTATGGTGGAAGCATTCAGCAGTCATCACACCACGCTTCGTACTTATCATCATCGTTATCATCGTCTCAATCTACAAACTGTAGCCTACAATACAACTCGGAAGCACTCCCTGCTCGTGCTCGCTTGGACGTATTTCCCGCGGCACGCGCGTTCTCGTACAGCTTTGCAACTTGTAGCTATATCGTGTTTCGCAATGAATTAGCATCATTGAGCCGACTGTTCATCACGTTTAGCATCAGCATCATTCGGCCAGGGGCGTTCGTATCAGCAGCAATCAGTTAGCACTTCGCATCTTTATTACCAGCCGCGATAGCAAAAGCTGGTGTCGTTTTCAATGTGTCTGTGGGTGTGTGGGCCAACAAACCAAAAAGTGGTTTTGAAGACATGTCCTGTAGTGTGGACCACCACGTAAATGGCTGCGAGTATTTTGGCAGGTGTTTGTATGTTTGATTGTTCCGCTGAGTCAGCAAAATCTCGTTAGCACGATAGCGTTGCAACCGTTGGAGATGAAGCGTCGTTACCTGGAACATGGAGGTCAAGTGGATGTAATGTATAGTGATCTAAGAAAATCTATGACAAAGTACCGCATGAAAGATTAATATCCAAGTTGTATTCACACGGTATTAATGAAATCGTCATTAACTGGATCAGAGACTTTAACAGCAAGAAAATTTATGGTGAAAGTTAATCTTAGTAAATCATCTTGGAAATTAGTCACCAACAGATTACCACAGGGTAGTGTTCTTGGTCCTATCTTGTTTCTAATATTTATAAATGACTTAGTAGAATGTTGTGAAGTCCATTTAAAGATTTATTTGTTTGCAGATGATGCTAAACTCTTCAGGCACATTACTCAGGATAAGGATATACAATTATTACAGAAAGGTATATACAACTTACAAAATTGGTGTAACACGTAGATGCTGAAACTTAATATATCAAAGTGTAAGGTGATGTCTGTTGGTCGAAATCTTGATAAAACCTACGCGTATGACCTTAGACAAGACTATCGAGTAATTTCTTTGGAGCGAGTCGAAGATATACGGGACTTAGGCGTGTCGATAGATGAAAGACTTTCTTTTCCAGATAACATACATGATAAAATTAACAAGGCATATGCAATGCTAGGAGTGATTAAAAAACTTTAAACATCTAACAAGTACCAGCTTCATTTTACTGTACAAGAATATGATTAGGTCACATTCAGATTATCGCAGCTCAGTGTGGTCCCCATAAAAAGGGTAATATTGAAAATTTGGAAACAGTACAGAAAAGGGCAACCAAATTATTGCTCGAACTCAAAAATGACTTATACAGATGGATTAAAATCATACAAATTGCTTACACTTCACTGTAGAAGAATCTGAGGTGATATGATTTAAATATGTAAAACAGTCTCAGGAAAATATGATAGTTTGGCAGCTCCGGTGTTACCTTGTCCACATTCGTATGTTACAATTTACAAGAGGACATGATCTTAGGTTACAAAAAAGCAGAGCGAAGTATGACTTACGTATATTATTTTGTATGACTTACGTATATTATTTTTCACTAGTTAACGTCTGGAATTCCTTACCGGAGTATGTGGTGCATGCTGATACCGTAAATTGTTTCAAAAGTCGTGGTTTAATCTTGATATATGATTTTCGTGCTAAAATCTGTGGAACCGGAAGCTGAAGTGAAATTGTATATTAAATATAAGTGTATTACGTCATCGCGAAGTTTAATTTGGATTCGGGCATAGAGGCAATAGCCTGCGCCTGTGGATTACTCTACGTATCTACGTCTACGTTAGTGAAAGTGCCGTTACAGCAACTGGATTTATACCTACCGCTGAATATCAATATTTGATCAAATGCTCAAAAATAAATTTTAAAAAGTATAAAGCAAACCACTATCTTAAGATGTTTCCCAACACAGAAAAGAGATTTAGCGGACTAAACACTTAACAGAGAAAATAGCAGCAGTGGCACCAATGACTTACGTCCGGTTTGAGGTCGACCGCACACTGCCCACCCAATTGCAAAGATCAACAAAGTTAAAGATCTCACACTGAGTTTATTGATCAGTGCCTTAGCTTATCAAGGCTTCATCTTCTGGCAAAACCTCGTTTTGCTGCACTTTTTACTCACTCACAATCGTTTAATGAGATGGTCATGTTCAGTAGTTGCTGAAACGGCACTTTTATCAACGTCCTTTTTACATTGCCGCTAACAAAGAACATTTAACGAAAAGACAAATTATGATCAAACATATAGATTTAGCATTGCCTCGGCTATATTGTCTAAAATTTTCACTTAAATCGATTGACATTTATAAGAGTTACACAAGAAAAGAAAAGGGGTTGTTATGAAACATGCATAAAATATATAAGTAAAAAACATCGGCAAAACATAATGTCCGCCGAGTGGGCGCCTACGATGACTGGCACAGCGATCATCAGCGAGCGGTCTTACCACGGCGGCGGCGGTGATGTAGTTGTCAGCGTCGAGTTCCGGTTCACTAGGCCGTTCTTCCTCGACGATCGGCAATATGCGCGCCTCGGAACAGTCCGAACGTTCACGACGTCGATACCGCTCATTGCGACGTCGGAACGACTTGAACGACAAGGCGATCAACACCCGACACACCGCTTTACGGAACCGGAAATCGGACGCGTTTGCGGGACGATCACGTGACCGGAAACCATTCGTCGCCAAGCCTTCTGTGTGCATGACTGTTGTTGTCGCTAAGAATCGACGTTGACGGTACAGCAGTAACGCTGGACGGCGGTCAGCAGGTTCCCGACAGCATGCTGCATTAACTATGACGGCTGCGTCAAGGCCGCCGCGGTTCAATCAGTGGTGAGTAGCATACGACGTGAGAAGCTGCGTTATACGGAAAGGTGTGCGGCACTCGGCATTCATCGGTCACTTACTGCGATGAGTGACCGACTTACTGAAAGAAGTCTATTACCAACGGCGTATTGCCCAAGCATAGCAGTAGCCTCTTGGAAGTAGCTGCTGCTGAAACTGTCGTCTTCAGTTGGCCCTCCAGCGTCCACTGTGTGACGCAAGTTTCTAATGTGTTGGAGCCACCAGACGATAGCGAAATGCCTGATTGCGAAGCAACCGTTCGGCGCGCACGCCCTTAGAGCCGCAACGTATGCTGTGCGTCAACCGCGCTGATGCACCAACTCGATCTAAAAGGCATAATAATTTGCCGCGACTCACTACACCACAGCAGTACGTTACATTGCATTACTACGTAAGAATTTTGTTATAGTTGCCTAAGTGAAGAAATAACTTGAATGAGCACTATGGCGCAAACAATTTCCGGTCATAGAAATAAGTGTCTTTGTCACTGTCGTCACGACGCGCCTCGATTAGTGTAACTCTGTACTAGCCGGGGCGCCGAGGTCTGCGACAAACTTCAACGAGTGCTGAATGCTGCTGCACGCCTTGTCAGTGGTACCCGCAAATTCGATCGTGGTCTTTCACGTCTGCTGCACGTCGACTTGCACTGGCTGGACGTTCCAGAACCATGTGCAGTACAAGCTCGGCGTAACAGTGCGCCGATTTCAGCAACACAAAGCCCCGCAGTACCTGATTGATTGCGTTACGTCAGCCTCAGACATCGCCAGTAAACAGCGACTACGCAGTACGCTCTGCTAGTCGTCACCAACTTCTTGTGCCGCGTTACCGACTCAGCTCACTTGGTCGTCGGTCCTTCGCTGTCACAGGACCAACGAGTTGGAATTCGCTGTCGGCTGACCTCCGTGATCCGACGTGTAGTGACGAGTCTTTCAGACGTTTA
>Ga0209149_1000764_pt1 | contig 14312 bp, 9 predicted proteins | sample WorMetTyACAVOLI2_FD_187423 | JGI IMG/M metagenome (GOLD analysis project Ga0209149, IMG submission 187423) | Marine gutless worms symbiont microbial communities from Max Planck institute for Marine Microbiology, Germany - Olavius algarvensis... ... | reverse complement strand
ATCAGAGAAGGTAAGGTGTTCATCAAAAATAAAACCAAGGTTGCGAGCGGAGTGGGTTGTAGTGAGAGAGCAGTCCTGTATTTTACAGAGTTGTTGTTTAAGTCCAATAAGAAGAAATTCGGTTTTAGAAGAGTTGAGAGTGAGAAGATTAGCAGTCATCCAAGAAGTGATCTGTTGTAGAGCATTTTGTAAGTGACTGATGTTGGAGTGGAAATGTGATGGATGGAAGGAGAGCAAAAGTTGTGTGTCATCTGCATATAGGTGGTGATTTAAAGAAAGAGATGAAACAAGAGTACTGAGTGGGGTCGTATAGACTGTGAGACAAGTTTTTTACGATGTGCTTTGCGGAAGAATTTATTAATTCTGTTTTTGTCAGCAGTGGAGATGTGGCCGGAGAAGGCAGGAACAGCATAATATATTTTAGAGAGAATGAGAGCATTAAAGACTGTGTTCAAGGCTTGACCAGATATTTGAGCTGAGAGAGGAGGTAGAGGCGTTGATTGCATTGCATTAGTGTGGTGTTGAGATGCTGTGTAGGTGAAAATGTATCAAGAGATAGTAAGGCCTAGGATTTTAGCACAGTTAACTTGTTCAATCCCCATCAAGGGGATGGGAAGTACTTTCTTGGGCAGGCGAGGTCTATGGAAAATGATTTCTTTAGTTTTATCCGTGTTGATTTTCAGTTTGTTACTATCGGACCAGTTTGAAATGTGAGTAAATTCAGCTTCAAGACTAACAGACGAGTGCTGTGGAACCAATAGCGACGTGTCGTCAGCATATTTGAGGATTTTGTTGTAATCTGTAGATTATGAATAAAATGGGTCCAATACCGGAGCCCTGGACAATGGATTTCCAGTCAGATATGATACCGCCCAGTAAGACTGCTTGAGTGCGTCCACAGAGGAAGTTATATATCCACAATGTAATGTTGGGTGAGAAGTTAAGGTCAAGCAACTTCTTAAACAGTATAGGATGGTTGATGGTGTCAAAGGCTCTGGAGAAGTCAATAAGCAGGCAGCGCACATAGGAAACAGTTTCTAAGTACTTAGCAACAAGGTGCTCAAGTTCAACGAGGCAGTATTTAGTGGAACAGGTAGGACGGTAAGCAAACTGGTCAACAAGTGACTTAGTAGGTAGATTTAGTAATAAGAAGTTATGTACAATGATTCATTCAGCTATGCGGGAAAGAAGAGGGGTAACAGAGATCGGTATGTAAGACTTGCCGATATCCAGTAAGTAAGAACTATCGTGTTAGAATGTGTTGGTATGTTCGGACGAAGGCAAATAACCGCAGTGAAATAAAATAACAGCTGCGAATATCTTTGCGATTTTTTCTTCACAAGAGATCCAGATCCATGGACTACCAGGTATTTACGTTGAATATGAACATCTCATAATTGGTTGTGACTGAGTAAAAATTATGGACAAAAATGCTTGCTCAAAATATTTTTGACAGAAGATGACGTCTGACTGGGTTAAAGACACTGATCGAAAAATCAGTGCGAGATCGTTAACTTTGGTGATCTTTGCACTTGCAGCTGCGTGGGCAGTTTGTGGTCGACCATAACCCAGACATAAGTCAATGATGCCACTGCTGTCATTTTCTGTAAATGTTTTTAATCTGCCAAAACTCTACTCTGCAGTCTGCACCGGGAAACACCTTATTAGAAAGCAGTCTGCTTCATACTTTATACTCACTGACTATCCTTTAATTAAACATCTATCTTAACGGTAAATCACATTGCTGTAACAGCACTTTTACTTGTGTCCTCTTTAGGCTGCTGCTAGCAAAGAACATTTAATCCAAAGACAAATTATTTTCAAACACGCTGATTCAGCATTTTCTCGGCTCTATTGACTGAAAGTTTTATTCAAATAAACCGCATAATATTGACGTAAGTTAAGTCACTTAAAGCTAGGGCGTCCGGCATTCTCTTTATGTACGGTATGTCTCAAAAATACTCTGCCATTTTGTTTTCTTGCATAACTCCGACAAAAAGCAATTTGAAAAATGAGAATTTTCGTTAATACAGCTGAAGAAATGCCGATTCGAAGCATCCAAAACAATTTGCTAATAGACACGTGAAATGAAATGTGGTTCAGCCTACAGCAAAAAAGACAAATATTTCATGAAATTGTTGTGAATGCACAGAATCAGAATTCCTTCATCTATACAATTAGAAATTCAAATTTTCGTGCGCACTCTTTGATTTTTAGCGAGCTTATGAAATAATCGCTGGCTATATATACTACGGCGAATCTGTCTGTATCTCTGTGCGCAAAAAGTGGATTTTCTTCACAAAACTACACGGTGAGACATAATTGCCTCACCGTGTAGGTACTGTACATAAAGAGAATGTGCTGAATGACGCGCTGATGGCGTCAGAACAACCGCTGCACGCGGTGAACTCTGCAGTGATGCAGACAAAATTCCAGTGCTGATACATCACCTGCAGTTGTCGATCAACTGTGACGACTTGCAACCAAAAAAACCGTCGCTCGATACAGGTGCTCTGAAGAACGGTACAGACGAGGCCGAACCTGTCATTCATGTCAAGGTTGTGGACAGTATCGTTGCCGCGGTATCCCAAGCAAAAGGATTGTTAGCTCGTACCATGCACAAGGATGTTCTGGGCCACTTGCTGTTTCTAGCGAGACATACACGGTCAACGACAAAGCCGTCTGTAGAGCGCGTGCACTGTGCACAGACGGCGGATTTTTTCACAAGTCTATTTATCCCACCTGGCAATGTGTGGATCTGGGTTTGTTGTGAGAAAAGATGGTGAAGATATTCGCAGCGGTTATTTTATGTTACTACAGTTAATTTTCATTCGTCCGAATGTCATACGACCTTTGGATAGGTATCAAAATTCTTGACCTTGAACACACCTATAAAGGTCCTACAAAACTAAAACGGTTTCCGATATAGACTTCAATTATTAAGCCGCCGGTCGCTTAGTGCATCGATGCTGTCCATCTGTTCGTCTGTCTGTTTGTCTGTCTGTCTGTCGCCAAAATGCAAAATAACGCAATTTTCTCAAAAACTAAGCAGTTTAGAGCTATAGTGTTTGTTGACGACCTATAGGAAGTCGTACATGGGCTTTTCAAAGAACCCATTATTGGAGCCCTAAAATCCAAGATGGCTGATATCCGCCATCTTGAAAATCGACATGACGTCATTTTTTTCTGCCTACCGTGGTCAGATTTGGGTAAAATTTCGCAGACTGGTGTAGAATGACATGTCAACTGTGGTGATATGGTCGAAATCGTAACCACATGTAGAATTCCAATATGGCGGACGTTTGGGAGAATCCAATGGCATGTCATATTGCAGGGTGCTGCCACCTGGCGAATTCAGTGTCATGATCCCAGCGCTACGTGTCACATTGCAGGGTGCTGTAACCGGGCGAATTGAATGGCATGTCATCCCAGAGCCACGTATCACATTGCAGGGTGCTGCCATTTGGTGAATTCACTGTCAATATTCCAGAGCCACATGCCACATTGCAGGGTGCATGCAGTCACCTGGCGAAATCAATGTCATGATCGTGCCACATTGCAGGGTGTGAGAATTCCCTCCGCCGTATTGAAAATGGTTTTTCGCCATATTTTATTTGTAATTTTTTTAAAATGCAGTTTGGGCTTTGACGAGCGGCGGCATTCGTATCGTCTCCGATACACTTGTTGTACGCGTGCGTCGTTGTTGACGCACGTGCTGTCGCGCGGTCTTACTTACTGTAAACTTGACGATGACGTCTGCGACGCTGTACAGCACGGCGACTGCGACGCAGAACGTGGTGACACTTCATCGTCATCGTCGTCGTCATCGATGACGTCACTGAGTGCTGGCTCGGAGCCAGCGTCAGTAGTCAACAAGACAAACCTGATAGTCAACTACCTACCGCAGTCACTGAGTCAGGACGACATGCTGGCGCTCTTCTCCAGTGTCGCGACGGTCGACAGCTGTAAGCTCGTCCGCGACAAAACGACCGGTACAACTTTTAACCCTTTAATTGCCACATTAAAACCGCAGAGCAACGGACCATCATATCGCAATACAGTGATTGGTACACTGACCGTTGATGGGTGGACTGTTACATTTGGTACAGCGAGTAGGGGACTGGGCGGGGCCGCAGCCCGCCTAGTCCCCTACTCGCTGTACCAAATGTAACAGCCCACCCGTCAACGGCCAGTGTATCAACTTCGTATTATTCGATGTAGCACTATAATTGCCTTTGGAGTCTAAAGGGTTAACAACTAAACTATTCCTTTGCTGACTGAAGAAACGGTAGAAAATGACGAGAACAGAATTGTCCGATGTACTTGCACAGTGGTAGAACGTCGGTCTCTGACATGCGAACTTTCGCTGTCCTGCGCTCGACCTGCGTCTGACGGGTGACCACTAATGTGGGTAAACCGTCCGCTGTAGGTCAGCCAACCAGGCCGACTCAGCCTTTCATCCTTTCGGGGTAGATAAATGAGTAGTAGGCTGCAATTAGATATCCGCAACCTCAGTCTGGGGATGCGCTATCTCGTGAATGCTTACGATGTAGAGGCAGGTACGGTGTAATTTGCAGGTAACACAAAATGCTTCAACTATTAACCGTGTTGAGAGTGTCAATATCATTCAAACTAAAACGACAGGTAGCCTAGCTCAGTCTTCATTTCTGCAGAATCAACGAACGTGACAGACAGACACAGACGGACGGACAGACACTGCATGACGGCATAGGCGCGCTTGCATAGCATCGCGCAGCAAAAACAGTTTCAGAGTTAAGGGGTGTTTATAGCGACACAACTCAACTGAACTCAACTGACCCAGTTGAACAGCGTACAGCCAAGTCAGTCATGTTTTTGTTTATGACGTCACGAGCTACAAACTGAGTCAACTGTTGTTCACGCTGTCGAGTTGAGTTCAGTTGAGTTGAGTTGTGTCGCTATAAACACCCCTTTAGTCTCCCTCCGCCCTTTAACGACTACCTCTACCTCGTTCAAAAACAGCGCAACCCAATTGATTGGACCCTATGCCAAATTGCCACATATCAACAACTGCGCTCTTCGGTAGGACGATAAAATGATGACAAGCATTTAGGATAAAAATTAATAAATTACTTAAAGTAGTGTTTGCAAATACATGAGCGTGAAAATTACGTCACAGTGACGTCACTTACGTGGAGGTGATGAAATAATATAAACATTTTTTCGTAAATTCAGATAAAACAAATATTCTGCTTATAACTTTTATTCTGCAGATTGTTTTTTACAGTTTTTTTAACGCGCGATGCTATGCATAAGCGCGGCCTATGCCGTCATGCGGTGTCCGTCTGCCTGTCTGTCCGTCTGTCACGTTCGTGGATTCTGTTAAAACGAATAAATATATCTTCAAAATTTTTTCACCATTGGCTAGCCACACCATTCTAGTTTTTTCCTTACCATACATCATGGCAGTATTCCGACGGGAACCCCCATAACGGGGACGTCGAATGCAGGTGGGGTAGGCAGAAATCGCGATTCTGAGCCAATATCTGGCTCCATCGCGTGCTGTCAACGATGCGACCGGCTAGGTGTTATCAACACGGTGCCGCCGGACCGTGGCAGGTTGTGACACTTATCGCTAGTAGTAAGCGGCGGAGTTTGTTGATGGCGGGAGACGACGACGAAATGTTTATGACAAGAAGTCTCAACTTTACGCCAAAGATAACAGAACAGCATTTAGTTGTACGCAGTGATAAATCTGTAGCCTACGGAACTAACAATAAAAGACTCCGCTCGACGTTTTGTACTAACTACTGACAGACACGAAGCATCGCGCGGCCTCTGTGCGACAGCAGAGCTATTTATCACGTTTCCTGCTGGCAGCTTAAAGCTAGTGTGATCTAACTTCAACTTTGTAGGCTACTTTGACAGTTGTTACACTACACGTTTGCAGGACAGAGTCTTGGCTACGGGTTTGTTAAGTACAAGACACCAGAAGCTGCTGAGATGGCCATCAGCACGTTCAATGGACTCAGGATACAGAACAAAGTTCTCAAGGTTTGCAACAACAAACAACAACAACAACAACAACTCGCATCAGTCAATGTACTCGTTGTTGTCGTCGTCGCATTATATGTCACCATTAGTTTTCCATTTGTTTCTGTGTCGTTCTGTTTGGCATATATTTTTCATTTCAGTGTAGCTTTGTCCCGTACGATTCAGTGTGTAATTTATTCAGTTGTTGCGTATAAAGCCCAAATTCCATTACACGAACTTCCCCGAAACTTCTCTTAAACAAATGTGCGACAGAAATCTGGGAGATATTCACGACTTGTCTCGGACTTGTCTTGAGGAAGCTTTGGACAAACGAACACAACGGACTAGTTTCAAGGAAGTTTTGAGGATTCAAAGGAACTTGAAGTTCGTCTAATGAAATTTGAGTCTTACTAATGACTGATATCCCTACTTTATTTTTTTGCCTCGCGATGCTTTGCAAGCGCGGCCTATGCCGTCATTCGGTGTGTGCCTGTGTGTGTGTGTCTGTGTGTCTCTGTGTCCGTCACGTTCGTACATTCTGTCAAAACGAATTAAAATATCTTCGAAATTTTTGCACCACCTGGTAGTCACACCATCCTAGTTTTTCCGTACCAAACGGCATGGCGATATTCTGAAGGGAACCCCCCAAACGGGGGCGTCGAATGCAGGTGTGGTAGGCAAAAATCGCGATTCTGAGCCTATATACGATGGCTTTACTGCCTGCTGTTAACGCTGCAACAGGCCAGGTATTGTCAACACGGTCGCCGGTGGACCACGGCCACCGTCCCGCCGCAAGTTGACACATCGCTGGTAGTAAGCGGTGGTGTTGATTGCGAGAGACGACGAAATGTTTATGATGAGAAGCCTCAACGTTACGCCAAAGACAACAGAAGAGCGCATTTAACTGCACGCAGTGATAAATCTGTAGCTTACGTAACTAACAGTGACAGACTATGTTCGACGTTTTGTACTATTGAAGTTAACTACTGACAGACACGAAGCATCGCGCGGCCTCTTTGCGACAGCAGAGCTACTTGTTTGTATTCGCCGTGTAGTTTACGATTTTGTTTTGAGAATATTTTGACATTTCGTTGTCGAGCTGCATGGCTCGTTGACAACTGAATCGTACGTGTATTGTGATTGTGAAGTTCTGTTCGCCGTCTGGCATGCTGTCTCAGTACTTGCACATTCTGTTGCGACTGGCGAAACGTGTTTTTTCTTTTTAATTTTTGTTGGGTCGATGTCGTCGTGGTCGCCAGGTGTCGCTAGCGAGGCCAAGCTGTGACAGCATCAAAGGCGCTAACCTGTATATCGGAGGTCTGCCTAAACACATGACCGGCGAGGATCTGACTGAGCTGTTCGCGCCATGCGGACAAATAATCACGGCTCGTGTCCTGTGCGACCCTAAAACCGGTACAGTACGATCAACTTAAGTAAGTAAAATTATAGATAGAAGGTAGGCGCGTACACAGGGCAGGGCCATATACGCCGCGGCCTACCACCAAAGTCCTCTCAACATTTTTTAACCAAAAGTTTCACATATTTTGCTAACATCCCTTTTGAGTCCAATTTGAATTTAAGCCTGGGTATTACATTGTTAATGAAGATCAGTTTTTGGCACATCGCCTCTTCTCTGTCTGGACTAAATATAGGAGTACAGTGAGCAGCTGCATGCAACATTGTGGTGCAGAAAAGGTCATGAAGTTTTTTACACCGGGTCAGTGTGCGTGGATGCAATATCTGTGCCAAATGTTGAAGTGTTTAGTTGATGTCGTAATTTTATTTCATTTCGTGTGAGGTCATTTACGTGAAATGTTCTGCAACACCAATAACAACAACCCAACAAAGCGATTTTGCCATTTACTCTTCCTTGATCTTGACCAGTGACTTTTCAACCTCTAACATCTAGCGGGGCTATGGCGGGACGGTCGTCGAACTGAACTACATCGGACCATTTTGGCAGACAGACCCGCAGACGGACAGACCACGTGTCACGCCCTAAAACAATACCCGCCAGCTGGTTGTAACCGAGGCTGGTAGTAATAAACAAATTGTAAGGCACGCAATGTGAGCAATCCGAAGTGAATCTGAGACACCAAATGAGTACAATGTTGGACTGTCGCTGAAACAAGTAATTTACAATTGCGAGTCGCGCAGCTAGACTTAGAACTTAGACAAACTGATGTTGATGTTTCGTGTAGGCATAGCCTAATATTTGTGTTTACACATTGTTTTGTTTTCGTTTTCTTTGTTTTTTAAAATATAAATTATCAGCTGTCAATTATTTAAGCAGTTAGAATTATTTTTGCTTGTGGATATTCAGTTTGTATAACCTGCTACAAGGTTAACAGATTGTCTTTTATTCCTAGAAAATCGTCTGCATTTCAGAAAGCGTAAATTCAGATTATAAGACATAGGTCTAAACAATTAGGGCATATGTACAGTAAAAGCACGTAATAATAATAACGTGGATTAGAATTTATATCTTAAATCTTGTATAGAACATAAATACTTGATTTGACAGCTTGCAGAGGCGAGACCCAATGTATTAGGGGCCAGGCTGTTTAGCCTTTAGTTGTCCCAAAAATTGCTAAAAGTGATCAACATTTTTGTAGATTAAATAGCCGCCAATTACACAGTTTTAACCAGAATTTAAATTTTTTGGAGAGCTTCGAGACCTCTCTTGCAGCGTCCAGATTTCCATGAATTTTTGATTGACATGTCTGCCCAAAATGGTTGGATGTCCGTCGGAAGCCTGCTGTTAAAGTAGCACGAATCACTTCATTCGACTCTGCAAAGACTGTGATTGTTATCATTGGTACTGGTACACTGCGTAGTTTCTTCAACGTTTTTTTATTATAAATAAAGCGACGTGCAAATGCCAGTAAGTAAATGATTTTTACATTTTGCAGGCCTGGTTTCCTGAGTGATCTGCAGCACGTTGTATAAGCGTCAACGTTTTTGTCAACATTTTAACGTTTTATTTCCGCCCAACGTTTTTTACGTCCATGCAGAGAACGCGTCTCATATTTGCCCTCTATCGATCCGATCCTGCCTCTAAAACTTACATGGTTATCACGGCAGAATGTCTTGATGTCGCTGTGTAAATCCTACTGGCATTCAGACGAATGTCTGTTGTATATCAGGTCTGACAAAGGGCGTTGGATTCATACGGTTCAATCTGAAATCGGAGGCTGAAGCAGCGATCAAACTGCGCTCAGGGACGGTGCCGCCGGGAGCGACGGAGCCAATTACCGTGAAATTCGCCAATCAGCCGACGATCAGTAAAGTGACGGCGGCACCGGTCCAGCCAGTCCCTACCGTAGCCACCAATCTCAAGTAGGCCTACGTCAGTTAATTAATCGAATAATATGAAGTTGGTACACTGGTCGTTGGGTGGGCTGTTACATTTGGTACAGGATGGATGGGAGGATGGGACTGGGCGGGACCGTAGCCCGCCCAGGCCCCTCCTCGCTGTACCAAATGTAACAGCCCACCCATCAACGGCCGGTGTATCAATAATCACCGTATTGCTGTATAATGGTTCGCTGTTGTGCGTTTTAATCTGTCAATTAAATGGCTGACAACACTACTGTTAGTTAACATGTCAAAATTCACGTCTTATCAAACTCAGTTCGATTTATACGCCAATTGTCCGTTGTCAATCTCACAGACTTATTTTACACCGTGTCTCAAAAAACCGGACCGCTACGATTGATATGACATAACTTCACCAATTCACAAAATTTACTCATTATTTTTAGTAGGGGTAGACCTTATTCAATTCTCAATTGACTACGATTAAATAGTTTTTAAATTGGCTTAGAACCAGCTGCGCAGTTTCCATGACAACACGGTGTAGGCCTATAACAACACTGTGTCCCCCAAAAAAGTAGTACACCAAACTCATGGCGATAACTTTGTCAATTCTTAGCGGATTTTCAAAATTGTTTCATTGTTGCGATGCAAAGGGAAGTAAATTTTAAACAAAATCGATATAATACTTAACACCATACCTTCAGTATGTTGCCACACAACCTTGCGAAAGTTAGAAGTTCGAGTTTTGGCATAATATGGAAGATAATGCAAACGAAAATATAAAATATAACATGCATTCATTGTCGAACACACACCCAGTTTTAATGAAATTAGCTTACTTGCTCTCCGGTTCCTGTTAAGAATTTTTTGTAAATAGCAGACGATTTTATTACCGCGCGATGCGATGCATAAGCGTGGTCTTTGCTGTCATGCAGTGTCAGTCCGTCCGTCCGTCTGTCCGTCCGTCACGTTCGTGGATCACGTCAAAACAAATAAACATATCTTCGAAATTTTTTCACCATCGGGTAGCGACACCATTCTAGTTTTTCCGCACCAAAGGGGGTGCCAATATTCCGACGGGTACCCCCCTAACAGGGGCGTCGAATGCAAGGGGGTATGATAAAATGACGATTTGTTCATAAATATCTCGCTCTATCTCAGAAACGGTTATAGTTAGATGGGCACATGCAGCGAGACAATTTGTAAGCATCGAATTCTCTTTCCATCCATACAACATTTAGCGTGATTGCCCCCGGGGCGTCCCCAAGGGAAACAAAAATGTGGTAAAAATAGCGATTATTGGACTTACGCATTGACTTAAGCATAGTATAACTCGGAAATTGTTGAAGATAGATGCTGCGAGGGGTTTGGCAAGCATTGGATTGTCTTTCCATTCATGCAACACATTGCGTGATAGTCGCAGGGGCGTCTCCAGGGGAAACAAAAATGTGGGCTGCAGTATGTGAAAACGGCGATTTTTTAACTGTTGTAAATTACGCAATTTTTGGCTGCCATAATAGATTCATTCATGTCTAATTAACTGTCTGTAGCATATGTACGTGAACTTCTTGTCTACGTATTCTGACAATAAGTCCTGCCATACCTCAACAACTTTACAAACCAGCATCGCGCGATGCTGGTTTGTCAGCGATAGCTGAGCTTCTTGTCTAAACAAGTGTGGTGAACTGAAGCAGCGTTTTCTGCATGTTTGGTATGGCATTGACCAGACCATCGTTGACAATGCAATTGACGAGTCAGAGTGGCCTGGACGTCTTCGCGCATGTGTGCAGGCAAAAGGCGGAAGCTACTACCGTGACTCTATATTCAGCCATATGACAAGAGACGTTTCAGTTTTTGTCAAATGCGACACGATTTTTAGATTGTTTTTTTTGAAAATACCACAAATTCAAAATTCTAACGCAAGTTAGTGAGTGTGATAACATACTGAAAGTATGGTGGGAAGTATAATATGAGTTTTGTGCGAAATTTACTTCTCTTTCCAGCGGTGAAAGAATTTTTAAAATCCGTTAAGAATTGACAAAGTTAGGCCTGTACTCTTTTTGGAACACATTGTATATAAAATTTCATGATCCCAGACTGAGAGTCATTGCTCGTCTGTCTGACGTAAATTGATGAGTGCATGTATTAGCCTACGAGTGCATGTCTTGTTCTGATTCATTTTAACGCGATGTCAGAGGTCAACGAACGCACATTTTAGTTGACTATATAGGTCTATTTTATAACAAAGATCATTGCTTTATTCTGGCTATTTTCAGTGATGCGCTGTTGTATGTTATAATGTTACTGTTATATCATGTGCGTGTATAAGACTTGTTTTTGATGCTGTTGACAGTTTTGTGCCGATTGAGCACATTGTGCCGACACTGCCGGACGGCACGGGAATAGTGCCGACACAGTTGCCTGGAACAACGACGACGACGACGACGACTAGCACGGTTTGTCTGGCGAATCTACCGGCGTATGTCGACGACACAGTGCTGTGTCAACTGGTGCGTCCGTACGGCACAGTTCACTCGGCACTCGTGCTGCACGACGACGGAAACTCGACTAGACGCGGGATGGTAACGATGGCAAACGACGACGAAACGCTTCGAGTGTTGGCAGCATTCAACGGCCGACTACTGGGCGACTGCGTCATACAAGCATCTCTGTCGGCGCCTCATTACGCTAGCGCACCTGCCACGAGACCGGCTGGTTCTTTCATGACAATACAGCCAGTCGTTGGACTGATGCCGACTGCCGGCTGCCAAACCGTGTTATTACGTAACACAGCTGCGGCGCCAACTGCTGTAAACGGCGAAATGATGATGCGACAATGTTTGCCTCAAACTTTCCCAGCACAATACGAATTCGTGCAGTTGCCGATTATGTAGTTCCAACTTGATCACTAATTATGCTGAGGCACTGAAAACGACGGACTGGAAACTACTTAGCACATAGGAGGGCCGTAAAGTGCAGGATGGAAAACGAAATAATAAACAATACGATAGACTTCAGAAACTTCCAAAACAGCGCAGAAACATAAGTTAGATTGTCTGCCCTGACACATGTTGATTTCACCGCAGATAAGAAATCACGTAGCACCAGAACTTCGAAAATACACAGGTTTTCTTTCACAATAGCCTAATATGAAAGTGGACCACACAGGAGATGCGACCAGGCGCCTGAAGGCCGCGGCCTGAAAGTCGCAGTGCTGGGTCACTAACAGTCGCCGCTGTCCCTATTTTTGTTCATGTACGGTAGACTACAGCTGGCTAGCTGATCGCTTCCAGTCAGCTTTTACACGTATGCACGCTGACATTGTATACAGCATCGTTTCACATCGTGTTCAGTGATGTTACATATAATGATTATATTTCACGCACCTGCAAAACAGTACAATCAGTACAACAAGCTTAGCTATCGCTAAGTCAAGCCAGCCTATTTTATCATTTTAGTCATTTTCGCGGGCATGTTAGCACGCATGTCTGTTGCACATGTCGTGTTTTATAAACAACCGTGAAGTTATAACTACAACCATCAACTGTGTACTCTCGTTGACTAACTAATTAGAACAGTAGTACTGCATGGCTATGTAGGCCTATGTTAGAGTGAACGCAAGTTACCGCTAAAAACTGCCGAAACCGTTGCGATCTTTTTACAGTAGACCCAGGTGCCTGGCCTACCAGCTGATTCAAATAGATTCTGAAAAATCCTCCGTTTGGACACATCTGACGCGCGTCACAGACTGAACAGGTAGCTCTGCTGTCGCGAAGAGGCCGCGCGATGTCAGTAGGCCTATAGTTAGCTCCAGTAGTACAAAACGTCGAGCGCAGTCTTTTATTGTTAGTCACATAGGCTAGATTTTCCACTGCGTAATGCTGTCTTTGGTGTAAAGCTGAGACTTCTTCTCATAAGCATTTCGTCGTCGTCTCCCGCCATCAACAAACTCCCCCTCTTACTACGAGCTATAAGTGTTACAACATGCAGGACCGTGGTCCGGCGGCGCCGTGTTGATAACATCTAGCCGGTCGCAGCGTTGACAGCACGCAATGGAGCCAGATATTGGCTCAGAATCGCGATTTCTGCTTACCCCACCTGCATTCGAAGTCCCCGACAGTAGGGTCCCCATCGGAATATCGCCATGACGTTTGTTATCGAAAAACTAGAATGGTGTGGCTACTGGCTACCCGATGGTAAAAAAATTGAAGATATATTTATTCGTTTTGACAGCATTCACGAACGTGACGGACGGACGGACAGACAGACACCGCACGACAGCATAGGCCGCGCTTTCATAACATCGCACGGCAAAGACGATGTCAATAGCACAGCGTAAACCTAACGGTCAGCGCTCGGCTAAAAACAAATAAATGCGTGTGCTCATAGGTTTTATCTAAGCCTATTTTCAGTTTCATCGATACGGTTGTTTTTTATGAACAATAAATTGTTTATTGTTTTGCTGCATGGCAGTTTGTCAAATTGCCAGCCGCTGTCTGCATGGACTCGACATCGTAACGACGTTCATTTCTTTCTATTAATTACCTCCCTCTACTGACGGTAAGTACAATATAATATAATAAATTAATACGAATAATAATAATATAATCATCAATATTTACCGCGCGATGCATAAGCGCGGTCTATGCCGTCATGCGGTGTCCGTCTGTCTGTCACGTTCGTTGATCATGTCAAAACGAACAAACATATCTTCGAAATTTTTTCACCATCGGGTAGCCACACCATTCTAGTTTTTCCATACCAAACGGGGTGGCGATATTCCGATGGGAACCCCCTAACGGGGGGCGTCGAATGCAGGTGGGGTATAGGCAGAAATCGCGATTCTGGTCTAATAGCTGGCTATCGAAGATTGCTGGACGTGCGAAGTGTCAAAAACATTTACCGACGACGAAGCTGAGTATATGACAGTCGGCCACGCACCACTGGCTATCGATCGGTTGCTGGACGTGCGAACTGCGACG
>Ga0209149_1000763_pt1 | contig 14313 bp, 1 predicted proteins | sample WorMetTyACAVOLI2_FD_187423 | JGI IMG/M metagenome (GOLD analysis project Ga0209149, IMG submission 187423) | Marine gutless worms symbiont microbial communities from Max Planck institute for Marine Microbiology, Germany - Olavius algarvensis... ... | reverse complement strand
AGATGTCTGGGACAAAACCCTGTCTAATAGAGGCATTAAATATTGCACAAATTGGATCAGCAATAAAAGGGGACATTTCTTGACTGTTTACTGAAGAATCGGGGATTTATATAAGCTTTTATAGCTTCTTTCCTCTTGTAAACCACTCTTTTTCTTTTGGGGTGGTTAGTTGAGTTGAGTTGAGTTGAGTTAACTGGTTAGCAAATTAACCGAAACGCCCATCCCTAATTTTATGTCTCTGCTGCTGTTTGTTTTTGTCTATGGTTGTTTATGGTTGAGTTTTTCTGTGGTTTGGAATTTCCCGTGTTATTTGTTTATTCACGTGTGTAGAACGCGGATTTAGTTGAAATAATAGTATTCGTAGATATCTGATTAACATGGGTAAAGGTTCTAAGATAGGTAAGACGAACACGTTCAGATTTCAGTCGTTTAGTGAGCGTATTGAACAGATTAGTATCAAATTGGGTCGGAGTGCCGCCGAACCACAGTCTGCCGACACACACTTTTTTGAAGCTCTGTCGCAGTGGGCGGAGCTGAACTGTACTCAGCAGTTCGTCGAATTTCACCGTGCTGTCGCCGACAAGGTTCAAAGTCACCCTCAGCTGTTACATTACAAGGACGATGTTTCTGATGTGCTTCAGCAGCATTTACAAGTTCATGACAGTCTGGCTCTACAGCCACTTCTCGATCTGCTGGTGCAGTTCACGCGAGACCTTCAGGATGATTTCATGCCATACTTAACGACATTTGTTGACATTCTCATTTGTTTGCTGAACACTCACCATCATGATGCAGATGTTTTGGAGTGGATATTTACATGCTTGGCCAAGCTGTTCTGGTTTCTGCGCAGGTTTCTCATCAAAGATCTACAAATGGTTTATAGACTCTGCAGCCCATTGCTGAGCTCTTCTCATTACAGGGAATATATTAATACATTTGCAGCAGAGAGCTTGTCATACCTTCTGAGAAAGGCAAAAAATAAAGATGAAATGTTTTCTTTCATATTTAGTGAACTGCAGAGTTTCAGTGACAAGGTTCTTGGGGTAGGAAAGTTGTTGTTTGAAATGATAAAGATGCCACATAGACAGTTCTTTGGCTGCTATAAACAGGTCATTCCAATGTTGTTCAGTCGACTTGGTGACTGCCATGATCCAGACTTAACAGTATTGAATGTTATGAAGCAAATGCTGAAGCTGATGGCTGTACATTTAACAGCTGCATCAAAGATAGACAATTCTTTTTCAGAACAATCTCTTTTCATCATGGCATCACTGGCGACGAAGCTGATAGATTTACAGAAACAGTGGCTGGAAAAACGGTTAAATGAACCTGATGTTACATGTAGTGAAGCTGAACCATGTTTTTCACATGTCTTAGAGCTGCTTACCATTTGGATTGAGCACAATAGTGGTGTTTTGATTGTGGAGCAAGACCAGCTTGTGAATATGCTGATTCAGCTGATGAGCGGTTCTGCACTTCCGGCATCTGGTCGACAGAGTCTGTTGTCTGTAATTTCAGCACTGCTGCTGTCACGTAACTGTAAGTTGGAAAAACGTAATCGATCAAAGCTCGTCACTACTGTTTACACGACGTGTGGATTCAGTTCTTCGGAAGTGTTCAGTTTTACTCGACAATTGTTCGATATTGCACTATTTGAAAGTGACGTGCTGCCTTCACTGTTATGTTACTGCCATCAGTTGATGGCAGCATCTGATACTGCTGGAGGTGACATTCTGGTTATGTTAGTGACACTGCTTTTAAATAAAGCTGCACCTTGTAATGGTGCTTTTGACTGCAAGACGTGGTTTCAGCATTATTTGCTTGACTTTAGATCTGCTGTTAGTGACAGCCCATTGCCCGGAAAGGCATTTCCTCTATGGTTGCTAGATAGTTTGTCTCAGGTCAAAATTCTCAACACAACAGACTCTGCTTCGTTGTCAACAATCTGGATGATGCTGTTCTGCCTTCCACATGTTGTACCAGTCGAGAAACAGAGAGCCGTATGCTTGTTGAGTGAGCTGCTAAAAGATCTGCATGCATTGTCAGTTACTGGACATAATGTGCAAACAAGTATGTTGCTGTACATTGCCGAACAAACTGTCACCGCACTTGGTTTAATGGTTAATGCCACTGACTTTCATTCTTACATACCAGCTGTATTTCTCTGTGACTGGCTAAGATTATATCCTGACAGTGTTCCAGTTCTTCGTATGACAGACATTGTTTTGTCATGTGCTGCTTCTGATAGCAGCAATGATGCAGGGATGACTGAACTGTTTGATGATATTTTTTCTCAACTGAAGTGCAATTTATCGTCAACATCGTCAGTTGTGAGAAAGCTAACGCTTCACATTCTCTGTCAGTTTAAATTACCGTTACCACCTGTTAATGATGATGTGGAGGTGGAGCAGCCAGGTGTGTTTCAGATATGTTTTGAAGCGGAATCAACTGATCTATCCATGTCTTCCTATCGCGAACGAATACGTCACTATGAGAAACTTAACCACGAATATGTTCATCATCAGCTGTATGAGGGTATGAATGCTCAAGTACCTCTACATTTCCTTATCGGTCAGTTGTTTGTGAATTTTAGACCACTGTGGCAGCCGCTAAGAAAACTGATTAAGACATATGCTTGTGGTATGAGCTTGCAGCAGTTTTGGGATATCTTTGGAGCTGAGTTGCAGTCTGTGACTGAATGCATTCAGAATGGTAGGTCAGTTGCTGAAGAAAATCCTACCATTAATGACGAGCGAGATGTACTGTTTTCTCAGGCACGACAAATGAAGAGCGGTACTATGAGCAAACCAGATTACATTAATATGAGACAGCAACTTCTGCTGGCTATGCAGGAGTTCCCGTCAGTATGCGAACCAAGATCAAGACTGATAGTACCAGTTTTCTTTCGTTTTATCGAAAATGAATATTTTCCGAACGACGTAAATTTTGCTCCAAAGCAAGATCTGAGGCCTGTTGGAAACACCGCCGAGACAAAGAGTGATGGAGATATTGATGCTGGTGAAGTTTCAGTTACAGGTGCTAGTGATGGATTGCAGAATTTGGATGAAGCTCCAGAAGATAGTATGCAAATAATTGGAAACAAGAGGTCAACTGAGAAAGAGAGTGCCCGGCAGCTGAAAGGAACACTTGCTTTTTTTCTCGGCTTATTTGCAAAGTTTCGTGATCCAAAGTCACTGTATCAGCAGCAAGAACTGCGAGCATTGTATCTTGATTTCCTGAAGAGTAAGTCAGCTAAAATTCAGCTGGCAGCTTTTAGATGCCTTTTAACATACAAGCACAGTTACCTTCTTTCTTACAGAGAACATCTGGAGTCGCTTATCGATGAGAAGTCATTTCGCAATGAGTTGGTTTTGTTCAGTATTGATGACACTAATTCTGTGATAGAGGATGAACATCGCGTTGATCTGATGCCACTCCTCATGAGAATTTTGTTTGGAAAAATGAAAAGCGGTCGTGACATTTCTCGTCGAAAGCATGGCGAAGCGGTTAAAACGTCAATTCTGGCATTCATTGCGAGCTCCCAACAAGACGAAGTCAGAATTTTCTTTGACTTGATATTTGAACCATTTGAGCAGTACTTGTCTGACCTTCAGCAGCAGAATGTTGATGACATTGAAACAAACGTGCAGACAATCATGAGTGCTGTAAATGTTGCAGAAGTTATTCCGCTAAGACGTCTGAACAACCTCTTGAGTACTGTCAGACTCATTTTGCAGAAGTGTGGCATACTCGTCGGTGCCTATTTGTCACATTTGTTTCGTATGCTTGTTTATGTGGCAGCTTATAGTTCCGCATTGCTTCAGAAACGAGCAGATATTTCTCCTAGACACATTGGTTCGTTGAAGTCAGTCCGTCATTTGGCACAGTCACAAATTGTCGAGTTTTTCTCCAGATTTGATAAGTACTCGTTTTCTGCAAATGAGATAGAAGCAGTGTTTCTGGCAGTAGTTTGGCCTCAGCTTGAGAAGTTGCCATCGGAAGGCGTCTATAGTCCAACACTGTTGTTAAAACTTTTCACCTGTTGGTCCAGTAATAAAGCTTATCAACATCTTCTGGCTTGGAGTTGTCAGTCATCTGTGACACCACTGAGTAGTGCTTTGACACTGCTTGGCTCACCACGATGTGCATCGTCAGTGACTGAAGTGGTGTTGAGTATAGTAGACAACTTGCTGGAATCAGATGACGAAGAAAGTGATGGCCAGCGTCTAGCAGTTGAGTTCAGTGATCAGTCACAAACTGTGGCACCTTTCGGAGTGACGCTGTTGATGCCACATTTGCCATTGGTGCTCGATTATCTGCATGGAGTAGTGGCCAAACTGGGTTCATCTACCAGCTTCGGTAAGCATTCAAAGAACAAGACTCTTCCAGCACAAGAACTGCATATTCTGTCGAGACTCAGTGAGCATGTGGACAGCCGTGAACAGTGTACTGAGATGGTGCTTCTCTTGTTGCCATTTCTAGATGGTCGACTTAGACGACGAAGTGAGCTGGAAGTTGATATCCTGACGTCAGTTAGAAATCTGATTGGCCGTTGCCTGCAGCCACAGCAGTTCGTTCCATTACTGGCTGAACAGTTCTCAGTTCTATCAGCAAACCAGCCACGGAAAGTGTTGTGTGAAGTTTTTTCAACAATTGCCGATTTTGAACCGTCACTGAAGCCGGTGGCGGTAATATCATCCAAGCTGAACTCGTGTGATTTACGCTTTATTGAAGAGCCAGATGTCGAGCAAAGAATTGAAGGTTTTCATGAGGCAAAAGATTTGTTGAGAAGGGAGATGCTGGATGTGCCGTTCTTGTTGGCTCTGGTTCATAACTTCTGCTTTATTCTGGCTTCGTCTGACGGGCTGAGTGACTTTGCTTTGAGAGATCAGTCATCTGAGTGCCTGCAGATCTTAATCGAGAGTGTGGCTGATAGAATTAATAACGACTATTCTTGTGATCTGTTCCGTGTAATAATAGTTCAGCATTTTCTGTCACAAGTGAAGGCCAAGTTGAAGCTCAAGTCTGAGGTGTCACGACATGCATTTATCAATGTGCTGGAATACCTTGTGAAACATTTTCCGACGTCCGCTCATTTTGCAGATCTTGTTGCTCTGCGAGATGCCAGCGATGTGGAGGTGGATTTTTTCAGGAACGTTGTTCACGTCCAGCTTCATCGCAGAATGAAAGCTTTACGGAGATTGAGTCGATGCGTTACGGATTCACAGATGAAGACGGAGACACTTGTCAACTATGTTCTGCCGATTGTTACCTCCATGCTGCGAGACCCGACTTTCATCAAGAACTCTGATCGCATTGATGTTGCAGTTGAAACACTTGGCATTGTCTGCCGTCAACTGCCGTGGCCACGGTATTTGATCACATTGCGATATTATCTTGGAGAAACTCTGAAGTCCATTGAAAATCAGAAATTGATTGTGAAAATTTTGGTGTCCGTTCTTGACAGCTTTCACTTTGACTTGCGGCACTCTTCATTCACAGCCGCAACACCATACTGCAACAGCAAGTCCACAACAGCCAACAGTGATACGATGGGGATGGAGTTGCAAGTGTTGGAAAATGATGACAATATTACACATGACCATGTGGAAGAAGAAGCCATGGATGTATCTGAGACTTTAGCATCTAATACTGGTACTGGTGAAGAGATTTCCAGTTACAGTGTGTGCTCAGTCGTTCTGGCTACACGAATTCACCGTACTATTGTCCTCACTATTCTGCCTCAGCTTCATAAGTGCCTGACAAAAGAGGCCAAAGCCGATGGTGAGCACAAGTTGGCTACTAGTGGAAAGTATGCGGAGGATGAGGAGATTCTTCGAGTGCCTCTTGCTTTGGCAATGGTTAAGTTATTGCAGCAGTTGCCCAGCAATACCATTGATCATAACCTGCCAGGAATTTTGCTCAAAGTTTGTCGATTTCTCGCTTCTCGGGCAAAGGACATTCGTGCGGCAGCTCGTAACACACTGACTAAGATCATTCAGTCACTTGGTCCTGCCTACTTCGGCTACGTCATAACTGAGATGCGATCAGTGCTTAAACGCGGTTATCAGTTGCACGTTCTTTGCTATTCGCTGTGGGATATATTGAAAAGCATTGTGCCACAGTTGCATTCTGGCGATCTGGATTCATCTGTTACTACTCTGACTGAAATATTCAATGAAGAACTGTTTGGAGAAGTTAGTGAGGAAAAGGAAGTGGACGGAATTGTTTCGAAGTTGTTTGAAGCGAAGACAACCAAGAGTTTGGAATCATATGGCATCCTGGCAAAGGTTGTGAGCAAGTATACACTTCCGAAGCTGATTCTGCCACTGAAAACAGAACTGGTGAAAACCCGTAGTAGCAAAACGACAAGGAAGATTTCCCATGTTTTGAAGTTGATTTCTTCTGGTCTTGTCAATAATGAAGGCATTGAGACTAACTATTTGTTTACATATGTGTATGAGCTGTTGCATGAATCTGCCAGTGACTCAGATGGTACAGGTGCCTCAGACGAAAAGGAAAAGACAGTCGCAGGCAGGAGACCTCCAAATGCTCTGCTGTTGAAACCACAACTTCCGAGAACAGGCAGCAAAGCAAAGACACGTGCCAGTACCAACTTGCATGTTTTAGCAGAATTTGGTCTTCATGTGCTGTATTTGCTGCTTAAACGTTTGGGTCTTATCTCAATCAAATCAGAGACTCACACTGAATATCTGGATCCTTATGTTTCAGTACTGAATGAATGCTTAACCAGCAAGCACGTTAAGGTAATGTCATCAGCATTGCGCTGCCTCTTGACATTTCTCAGACTGCCACTGCCTTCGCTAAAGAAACAGATTGGTTCAGTTGCAGGTCATGTGTTTCTGCTGTTGAACAACTATGCCGGAGCTGGAGCTGCGAAATGTGACAATTTCGAGCTAGTAGTGATGTGTTTCAAAGTGTTGACGATACTGATCAGAGACGTGACGTATCACACTATTACGGAGAAGCAGTTGCACGTTCTTCTTGTGTTTGTAAAGCAGGACCTCAGTGACTTCACTCGTCAGGCAGTGGCGTTCTCACTCCTCAAGGCCATCATTTCTCGGAAACTTGTCGATCCGGAGCTGGAAAACATTGTCCGTGAAATCCGGCAGATGTCCATTGTCTCTGATGCAGCAAACGTTCGACAACAGTGCAGACAGATTGCTTGGCAGTTCATGCTTGACTATCCGTTGAGCGACACCAAACTTGACAACCAGTACCTTGAGTTCTATGTCCAACAGCTGAACTTTGAACACGAGAGTGGCCGCATATCGGCCCTTGAAATGTTGTCCACTGTGTTCAGCACATTTCCACTGAGGGTGCTGATCCGAAATTCTAACCTCTTCTTTCCGGCTGTAGCCTCGAGATTGATCAATGACGATTCTTCCATTTGTAGGCAGATGGCAGCAGCTGCAATAAAGTTGTTGCTGACAAAGTTAGATGAACAGAGAAAAGACAATTTGTTCAGTATGTGTGTTAAATGGATGAGCAACAGTGCTAAGCCAGCAGTGCTTCGGATGTCAGCAAAAGTCGTCGGATTATTTGTGGAAATTATGTGCGTGAAGTTCAGACGCCATCTTCCGACTATTATGCCACTACTGAAGAAACACTTATCTCCGAAAAATGACAGCCGTGATTTCCAGTTGGATTCCGAAGTACGACAGAACGATCTAATGCTGTTTGACTTCCTGAGTTTGCTGCTGAAAATTGTTCGGCACTGTAGTGACGAGGAGCAGAATGTGATGTGGTGTGGTCAGCCGTGGTCTGATGTCTTCCACGATGTTTGGAACTCGGTTGAAGCTGATCTGAAGCATCCACACAGTTGGGTTCAACTGGTGTCAGTACAGCTGTTCAACGAGATGTTCACTGCATGTCCACCGGAGCACACTGTTGCATTGTACCTGCAGAACAGTAGATCAGACTTTCACGGTAAAGCTTCGATGTCGTTGAAGACCTTGTCTAGAAGTAGTGAGTATCTGATGATTGAGCTGCCGAAGAAGTTGCATGTTCTGAGTGGATCTTTTTGTTCACAGCTGTCTTCTGCCAACGTTTCAGAGCAGCTTGCCAATGAGATTGTTTGCGGTCTCCTTCATGTTGCTCGTATGATAAAGCAGTTGCCAGAAGAAGTCAATAGAGCTAATGATGATGATGACAAAGATGAAAGGCGTGCTTCGTTATCATGGCTGCTGCGTCGGCTCACTCGTGAAATCAGAAAAGAGACCTCGGGCATCGACAAATCCACCGTCAAGAGGAGCGCTGTGTATCGATGGCTTCACGGACTTGCAAAGATCCTCGGCACAGATGACATATCAACCTATCTGAAGCTCATACTGCGACCGCTGGTTCGAGAGATGACGAGCCGTTCTCCGAATGTGGACTCAGACCTGAGACAGATATGTCAGGAGACGCTGGAAGGAGTTAAAGACGTCGCTGGGAGTGATGCTTTCAGTCGTGAATACGCAGCTGTGCAACAGGCAGTCGGAACGCAGCGACAACAACGCAAGATTGACCGGCATACCCAGGTTTGGACTGCATCTGTTACTCATCATCCGAGATAAACATCATGAAAGTTTGTTTAAGTACCGGTACCTTGCCACAGTGACAGCTGGCTAGGTATTGTTTCCAGTTGCTTGTGTTTGTAACTGTGAGTAACCATGTTTGTTTGTTAGTGACATTATAAGAAAATGGTTACAGTTATCGTCATGAAAATTTTAGAATGGTTACTGGTAATTATTCTGGAATCATGTCATTGAATTTGCTAGGTGACAGCACCCTGCAGTGGGGTGTGTGATGTACATTTGTTACAGTTGTTACATTATTGATATTATGTCACTACATACAGTGAGTTGTCTTCTGGACATTGGTAAGTACTGGCTAAAAGTGCATTCCAGGCATGTTTTGCGGCTGGTTTCTGCAGAAGGCTGGTGATACTGCCCTTCAGCTGCCGGTTTGGTGTAGCAGTAACACGTTCGACTCAATCAGTGTAGTTACTCTGCGCTGGGCCCGGTTAGTGCCTGGGTGGGTGACCGTATTTGGACAGGTAAACTACCTCGGTGCAGAACCAGGCACCCAGTACTACTTAGCTGAGCCCGCCATCTGTGGCAGGCTGGAGTGAGTACCCGGCAAAGCTGGGAGAGTAAACAGGCATATCGCATGATACACCAGCCCGTATCAATGGTATCGCAGTGTTCGCTGATGCCTGGCTGAAGGGCTGGCTTGTGGAAATCAGCGCCGACGTATGGGAAGCAGTAGCGCATTAGAGGCTCTTTACGATGATGCGCTATACAAATACACGTTTACTCTACTTCATGCATGTGTGCTGAAGCTGCAGTTGACCAGTCACAGACACGCACATGCTCACACATGAAAAACCTCATATTACGTGTTAGATGTACATGTTAAGATTTGCTACAAAACGTTTTTACTGTATGTTGCCACATTCTTATATTTTTAAAGAAACGACTTGAGTTTTAACTTTATGCCATAATAACTCATTTTGAACTTTTTATAATCATCTTTATTTGTGTCATCTAAATCAACTTCAGAAATAATGTTTATGACAAGAACAGAAATCTCGCCACATATTTTTGATTATCGAGATATGGATTTCGTTGTTTTTGAAAATTGAAATCCAAGTAACGTACCGGTAATATATTAATAGTAATACCATGATGTCTAGTGGTATATGTGACGTTAAGCAACACTTACGTTTAGATGCTGTGACAGAATTTATAAATAATGTACTTGTGTGTCATGCTTGTGTACATTGCTGTCATGTTGTCTACTCAGTTTCAAGTTGCTCAAAAGTTTTATGCTGCATAATCTTTGTTGTTAGAAACCTGTCTTTACCAAATTTGGAAAGAATCCTTCGACATATATACAGGGTGGCTCAAAATAAATGAAAATGTTTTCATTGCTTCGAAAATTACAGCTAGCAGTATTCTGTTCCATTTTCAAAATTACACAGAAAAACTGGACAGTAACTTGTAATTTTCAATGTTAAATAACGTCGTCTTTCATTAGGAATTCAAAAATCTGTTAAAGGTTTTCCCATATGATGTTTGAAATGTCCACCCAGCTTTCATACAAGCTCACAGTCTTTTTGTGAAGCTCAGTATGGCCTTGATGATTGAGTCCTGTGGCAGCGGTTCCCGTATTAACTGCCGGCTTTTCTTCATTTCTTTTGACGTTGGAAAATATTTCCTCTGTAAATCCTGAAATTTTGGTAGAAAAATCTCTATTCGTTTATTTGGTTGTCAAGAAATTGCATGGTGGGACATTTTATTTCGAGCCACCCTATATACAGGGTGCGGCTGAAAACATCCCAAACAAAAACTGCAATTTCTTAGAACTCACTGGATATTTTACTATTAAATTTTGTATGATTTTTCTCGAGTTGACTGCATTGCTGCTGCACATTTTATAAAATTCTGTTAATCTATACTTCTATAGGCCTATAGAAATGGCAGTCTCTGAAATATAAAGTACGATTTTTGTAAGTCACCAGCCAGCCATGCAGAACAGTTATTTCACAACGTACCAAAACAAAAACTAAATTTTCTAAGAAAAAAACGGGGCATTTTGCAAAAATAATCAATAATTATTGAAGATTAATTTAAGATTATTAGGCCTAAGAACAAGAGCATTACAGCAGAAGAACTTCATTTTTGTATTTTGCAACAATAGCTTTGTATCCGAAGCCAACGCGCATTTCGTCTTCTTATGATATCTTACCCGTAGTAGTAACAGCAGTAAGACTATTAAGCCGCCGCTCGCGACAGCGAGAGCGGCTTCGTGCGTCCATCTGTTTGTCTGTCTCTGTCTGTCTGTCGCCAAATTGCAAAAACGTGATTTTCTCAAAAACTAAGCAACTTATAGCTATTGACGAAAAGGAAGTCGTACATGGGCTTTTCAAAGAACCCATTATTGGACCTCTAAAATCCAAGATGGCAGAGATCCGCCATCTTGGATCTGTTTGCCAACATGCAAATACGCAATTTTTTCAAAAACTAAGGAATTTAGAGCTATGGTGTCTATTGACGACCTATAGGAAGTTATGTAATTGGGCTTTTCAAAGAACCCATTATTGGATCCCTAAGATCCAAGATGGTTGAGATCCGCCATCTTGAAAATCGACATGACGTCATTTTTTTCTACCGGGGGTGGTCTGATTTGGATAAAATTTTGGAGACTGGTGCAGAATGACATGTCAACTGCGATGATGTGGTCAAAATCGAAACCAGATGTAGAATTCCAATATGGCAGACGTTAGGGCGAATTCAATGGCATGTCATCCCAGAGCCACCTGCCACACTGCAGGGTGCTGCCACCTGGCGAATTCAGTGTCATGATTCCAGAGCTACGTGTCACATTGCAGGGTGCTGCCATCAGGCAAATTCAGTGGCATGTCATCCTAGAGCCACGTATCACATTGCAGGGTGCTGCCACTTGGTGAATTCACTGTCACGATTCCAGAGTTTTGTCACGATTCCAGAGCCACATGCCACATTGCAGGGTGTAAGAATTTTATCCGCCATATTGAAAATCGTTTTTCGCCATATTTTGTTTTTTTTTGTTTTTAATGCAGTTTAGGCTTTGACGAGCAGTGGCTTTCGTATCGTCTTCGATACACTTGTTTTTATAGTCAAAACAGAGCACAAAAGGTAATCTATGTCGTCATTAATGATATCATAGTTTTGCTGTACTTAACGGTAGTAATGTGTAAAAGTTGTAAAAAGCACCGAGGTTAGGACGGCTTATCTCTCTGTGTTATTGACTGGCGACTTGCAACAATCGTACTCTGTATTCCAGGTTTTGCCATTTCTGCACAGATCAGCAGAACTTTATAAAATTTGCACTTTTAATGCCCGTAGCCCTTACAAATAATCGTGGAATATTTCGTACTGAAATACTAAGCCGTTTCTGAGAAATTGCAGTTTTGGGTTGGGTACGTTTTTAGTCACACCCTGTATGTGAATATTGAGCTTTTGAAGTGAATGAGTGAGATGCTAACAGTATTCGTAGATGGCATATCCAAACAAAAAGTTAGTAAACACCATTTATTTTAACTTTATTATTAATTTGATGCAGGTGTGTGCCTTCTCTGCATTTTCAGTGTATATGCTAAGCAAATTACTAATGTAGGCTTCAGCAACTCAGTCTTACGTTAATAAGACAGGAGTTAAGATATTAAGATTTTTTGTTGATAGTCTGTATAGTCATACACAATATCTTATGTACAAAACTTGGCCACACTGTAGAATTACAGTGAACACCGTCGTGTTTTGGTGTTTCAGGCGGTGACGCAACCCGAGATAAGCATTCGTAAGAGGATGAAGAAGAACCTGAAGAAGCAGGAGGCGAAGAAACGTAAAATTGTTGATATCCGGCCTAGTAAACGGTCGAAGAAGCAAAAGTTTGTAGAAATGCCTGACACTGTTGGAACATTTTAATCAGTGAATGTGTTGTGTCTGCAAACAAGAGTTGTGACCACAGACTGTTGAAGCATGGGGTCAGCGGGTCAAAACTTTTTCGAGTGGGGGTCAAGGAATATTGTTTGCCTCCCCCCCCCCCCGTTTTTCGTGCATAAATCAAGTTTTACTGTTCACTCGTCAAACTTAATCGAAGTTAGGTGCATTCTGGCATGCAGTATCCGTAAGAATCTTTTGATAGCTGAGGTCATCCCAAACCCCTCGGCCTTAAATGGACGCCGCTTGGCAGCATGTGGGGACTTCGCGGCCAGGAGGGGAAGTGGACGGGAACCCGTCGCTTTCATATATCTTCCGCACTCCACAGTCTGTATAGTTATGACACATCACATCAAAGTGCAATGTTTATAGCTCAAACTCGTAACCTGTCTGTTTGTTACTGATAAAGTCTTTCTTTCTGTAAAGTTTAATGAAGTGTGAAGTTACATGTTTTAAATGACTGTCATGTGTAATGCCGAGGAAAGCTGATTAATTGCTGCAACAAGTAGCTTCGTTAACTTGAGTTGCAATTGTCTGGATGTGTGCTGCTGACTGGACCGTTTATCACTCCTGATGAACTGCTGTTAGTCTCTAAGGACTATGATAACACTCTGAACTTTATTGATATAGCCTGTTTTCCGTACTTATTATGATTTTGCCTTATATAAGGTTTTAATAAGTAAACCTTTGTGTATTGCTGGAGTGAAAGGTTTTAATCTACACTGTGAGTCGAAAAAACTGGACCCTTTTTCATTTGAGCATAACTTTCGCAACTACTGTCCGATTTTAATAATTCTTTCACTGTTGCAGACAGAAATTATCTGTCCACAAACACATAATTGAATTTCCGACTTTACTTATAGACTCTTGCTGCACTACATTGAAAAATGCAACCACATACACTTCTTCACAGAAACTGTTCAATAAATCTGCGATGCATGCGGTAATTTCATTGTTGTTACAAAGCAGGAAATTCTGGTGATATCTCTGACTTTTTCTATGCTGCTTCATAACGCCATAATGACGTCATACTGCTGCCAGCGGTACGCCGAATGTCTGGTAACGACTTTGTTCCAGTAGGACAGTGCACTATCACACTGTGCAGCGCATGTGCAACAGTTGAACTGCTGCGTCAAGAAATGCCAAACTTGCGTGCAATCTGTGGCCTCCAAATAGCCCAGATATCAGTCCTGTGAATTATGAGATCTGGGCTGTTATGCAACATCGTGTCTATACCACAGACAAATCCCTAGTGTGGATGAATTGAAATGGCGGCTTATCGATGTCTGGTGCGGTCTTGAACAGTCGATTTTTAACGAGACTATTGACCAGTGACAAGGAAGACATCGAGGATGTGTCCAGCTTGTGAACTGACAATGTTGATTTTGTCGATATCTGTTACATTCAGTGTGACTTGTGTTACTGTTACATCTTTAATTACGAAATCATGCCAGCAACGTTGGCCAATACATTCTTGTTCATTTTACAAGGTAGTGCAGTAGCAGATTTCAGGTATTGTGGTATATTTTATGGTACACTTTGTCATAGTTAATTTCTGTCTGCAACAGTGAACGAATTATTAAAATCAGACAGTATTTGCCAAAGTTATGCTCAAATGAAAAAGGTCCAGTTTTTTGACTCACAGTGTAGATGCTTGTACTGAATGCCGACCAGCCATTTCAAAGCACTGAAGGTAGAAGCTCATACAGATCGCAGATCTATGGCTTCTGCCCGACAGCAGATGCCCCACTGCTGCAAGAACAGATGTCTGTGTGCGTCGACGACGTAGCTCTATGGATGCGGAGTAACCGGCTCCAGCTAAACA
>Ga0209149_1000762_pt1 | contig 14321 bp, 7 predicted proteins | sample WorMetTyACAVOLI2_FD_187423 | JGI IMG/M metagenome (GOLD analysis project Ga0209149, IMG submission 187423) | Marine gutless worms symbiont microbial communities from Max Planck institute for Marine Microbiology, Germany - Olavius algarvensis... ... | reverse complement strand
AAAAAGTGCTGGAAGTCATCCGCGCTGTGGGCTACAGGTGCAGTAGGCAGGCCACACGCTTTGCCACGACGCAGGATACTGTCTAGAGACCGCCATAGAAGACGTGGATTGTTGCCCTCATTGCACGGTGTCGGCCGTCAGGCCTGTAAAATGTCTTGCACCAGACATTTATGTCGGGCAACGTTTGAAGCACATGGTACCTAACTGAACACAGAAAATTGGCTGGATCACAGGCAGCGCATTAGTGCTGCACTGTGAAATGCATGCTTACGGCAGGGTCTTACTCGTGGCATCCATAAATGTGCCACACTTGCTGATATTGTTGTCGGTTACTGCTTCAGTTATGCTCTCATTCTTGGGATACCGTTGACTGGAAGGGTGTCGGCCGTCAGGCCTGTAAAATGTCTTGCACCAGACATTTATGTCAGGCAATGTTTGAAGCACATGGTACCTAACTGAACACAGAAAATTGGCTGGATCACAGGCAGCGCATTAGTGCTGCACTGTTGTAAGGCCCATGCAAAAATCCATAAGACGAAAATTTGACCCCCTGTAAAATCGTAAGTCATGAAGATTTGAATTAGAAACTTGTGTGATTACGTCATGGACATCACCCACCATGCAACTTTTGGGTAGAATCGGTCCAGTGGGGGTTTCCCCCCAAATAGGGGGAAATATAACACTTTTGTGACTTTTGTTATCCTGTCCTTTTTTTTCTTCATCATGCGCTCAGGTTGAACCGTTGCACTGATTCTTACGCTGAATGGCTCAAATGACGTGTTTACGCCCAAGGACGGTCCTTTTGGGGGTCAGGATGATGGGTGACGTCATGTGGGAAAATATGCCTCCAAAACTCCCCAAAAAGGGGCGTGAATAGGCAGTTTCAAGCCAAAACTCCAAAATATATACATCGCAATATCTCCGGAACTATTAATCCAACGAATAAGCGATTTGAGGACGGAGTTCAGACCATGAAATGCACTTCGTGGGTGGTCTGCCATTAGCCCAAAGCAATTACAACATGGCTGACGGCCGCCATCTGAAAATCGATATGATGTCATTGTCGTCATAATTCCGTGGCGGATGCTTTGATTGGACAAAATTTGGCATCGTAATGCAGAATAACACGCCGATTACGTCGAAATGGTTGAGATCGAAACCGGAAGTAGAATTCCAATATGGCGGACGTTTGTTTTTCAAAACTGGAAGTAGTTATATCTCAGCCGTGATTCCCGTGAATTGAGATATGTTGACGAAATTTGGTTTGCTTATAGACTTTGACCTTCTGAAGGCGGTGACGTCAATAAATACGAAACCGGAAGTAGTATTGAGCGGCCGCCATCTTGAGAAATGGATATGACGTTATATATTTCCGCAGAGGGTGCTCTGATTTGGACGAAATTCAGCAGACTGATGCAGGACGTCATGCAGCATTGCAGCTGATGGCGAAATGGTCGAGATCGAAACCGGAAGTAGAATTCCAATATGGCAGACGTTTGTTTTTCAAAAAAGAAAGTAGTTATATCTCTGCCGTGAATTGAGATATGTTGACGAAATTTGGTTTTCTGATAGGCATTGATCTTTAGAAGACAGCGATATCAACAAATAGGAAACCGGAAGTAGTATTGAGCAGCCGGTGCCACCATCTTGATAAATAGATATGACGTCATATTTCTGTGGCGTGGAGGGTGCTCCGATTTGGGTGAATATCGGCAGCCTGATGCAGATTTTCATGCAGATTACGGCGAAATGGTCGAGATCGAAACTGGAAGTAGAATTTCAATACAGCGGACGTTTGTTTTTCCGAAACGGAAGTAGTTACATCTCAGCCATGAATTGAGATATGTGGACAAAATTTGGTCAGCTAATAGATAGTGACCTTCTGAAGACAGTGACGTCAACAAATAGGAAATCGGAAGTAGTATCTTGAGAAATCGATATGACCTCACATTTTCGCGGAGAGTCCTCCAATTTGGACGAAATTCGGCAACCTGATGCAGAATAACATGCAGATTATGGCGAAATGGTTGAGATCTAAACCGGAAGTAGAATTGCAATATCGCGGACGTTTGTTTATCCAAATCAGAAGTAGTTATATCTGAGCCATGAATTGAGATTTGTCGACAGAATTTGGTTTGCTGATAGACATTGACCATCTGAATACTGTGACATCAACAGTTAGGAAACCGGAAGTAGTGTTGAGCAGCCGCGGTCGCCATCTTGAAAAATCATTATGACCTCATATTTCCGCAGTAGGTGGTCTGATTTGGATGAAATTCGGCAGTCCGACGCAAAATAGCATGGCGATTGCGGTGATATGACCTAAATCAAAACCGGAAGTAGAATTCCATGGCGGACGTTTGTTTTTCCAAAAGAGAAGGAGTTATATCTCAGCCGTGATTTGAGATATGCCGACAAAATATGGTATGCTAAACCTCAAGTAAAATTGCGCGACAGCGGCCGCCATCTTGAAAATTGATAAGACATCATATCTCCGCCGCGAGTGATCTGATATGGGTGAAATGTGGCACGTTGATACAGAATGACATGACAGTTACGGCGATGTGGTCAAAATCGCAAATGCATAATATGACGGACTGAAAACGAAAAAATTATTGTTCATTGGTCGTACTGGTGTGTAAGTCGGGGATGGTATTCCAGTGTAAGAGCGTGCATTTTCACCAGAGTTGCACAACTGCATAATTTACTAAACTGTGGTACTGGCATACTGTATGCACAGCTAGCCGGACGACTTTACGGCTATGTTGCAGAACTGGCTGGCAGCGTTTGCCTAAACAATAATTTAAATTTAGTAGAAAAACTGCAAATATAAATTTTTTAAAACTGCTGTTTTATAACAGTGTGTAAGGTCCATAGCAAACTTACATATAAAACAGCAAAATTTTCATTACCTCAAGGGCCGTGGATATAATAAGGACTGTGTATATATCCATTGCCCTTGAGGTGATGAAAATATTTTTGCTGTTTTATATGTGTCACTTTGCTATTGGCCTTACACATTGTTATAAAACAGCAGTTTTTTTAACATTTATACACCATAGCTGTGACTGTTTTTTTGAGTTAGGCTTTTGCCATTTGTATCTGATGACTTGGCATTGAGTTGTAGTCTGCTGTATAGATATTATATGTGTAATTCACTGGTAACTGTGTAGATTTTGAAGACAGTCTCAATGCGACACCTAGGCAGCCTTACAATCCTAGCCTGCAGCCAGACCGTACGATTCTTAAGCCATCACCAGACACATCTCAGCTTGAAACACCGGTAGCTGTGAAGCGAAAGTCGCTCAGAACAAGGCTGCAAGCAGCAGATTTCTTCTGAGGAATTCACTCAGTCTGTTTCTCTGTAGGGAGACTATTATGACTGCACACTTTCTTAAAATAGAAAGTTGAGTTTATGCAGAGTAAGCAGCCGATACTTTAATTCGTCATACTGTAAGCTAATAAATGAGATGATGGTCTTTGTGTGAAAATATATTTTGATCCAGGGACAAATGATTGTTATGGTACTCACAGTGAACATATGCTGTGTCCCATAAAAATGCTGTGCAAAAAAATTAGTGGTTTGAACAGAATGCAGTGAAAGTAGGATAGCAGGAGACTGGGTGAATTGTCAGCGACACTACCAAATTTTGCTAGAAAACGTTTTTAAATGACTGAGTTACTAGTGTTAAATCTAGACAACAACAGATCACACTTTCCAACACTGTGTCCACAAGAAGTGATCCGTGCTTGCTTTTTATTATTGCTGTCAAAAAAACCAGCTATTCTTAAGATTTTAGCCGAATAAACATTTAAAAAGTTGGTAAACTGGTATTAAAATTTGTAAAGTTTTGAAAGAATCATCACAAAGGTTAGTGCCATGACCGTAATAAGCAATACCTAGACAGGTGATAATTACTACTTGATACTTAACTTTGGGGTGAGCATCCACTCAGTGCCGACAGGTCGGTGAAGTAAGTAATGTGTTGAAGTGTGCTGCACAGTGTTCAGAGATGTATTTTTTGTGGGACATGGTGTACATACATGTAGCATGTGCCTTTGGCTTCACCTTTGACTGTGTCCGCGATATCACAATAGCTGTGTTTTTCTATTTGATCAGATAGTGCAGCAACTTCTGCAAATATATGATGTTGCCCATTTAGTGCATTTTACATTTACAATCTTATACCAGTATAGCTGCGTCATGTAACGTCGGCACTGTTGTAATACTTACAAGTTACTGAGATGCACTATAGCATAGAAATGTTACAATGGCACTCTGAGCTATAATTTGAAATAGTGTCTTCATTATAGTAGGAGCTACCAAGATTTTTGCAGATACTGTAGTATGCATATTACCATACTGAAAGGTAATATTTGAATTGATGTCTGTATATGTTAAATGCATTTTGATGTGATGGTAAATTTCATCGTCCGTTCGCCCACTGTTTGTCGCATGGCCATTTCTCAAACACTATAGCATGGCAGACTCATCGTTACTATGAGCATTGAGCACTGTATGGAAGTTGGCACTGCTGATTTAAACTGTTACAGCATTAGATCCTCCCCCCTCCAGGTGCCCTTCTGGTGAGGTATTCTGGTGTCATATAAAATATGCGTCTTATTTTAGTGTGCATATTGCCATGCTGAAAGGTAATAAATGAACTGGTGTTTGTACTTGTTAAATGCATTTTGATGTGAGAGTAAGTTATTGTTAGTCATAGTGCACATATACAAATAAATGCAGTGTAATGATGTTTACTGAATAGAGATCATGATCATACATTCATTAGTTCTGATGCATAACCGGCATGTGATGGATATGCTGCCTGTCGCTAAGTCGCGCTCTAGCATAGCTGAGCGCGACAAAAATGCTAGAGTGCAACAGTAAAAATGCAGTAATTGCAAATTTATCTTTATTTCATCCCCTGTACTTCAGGGTGATCACTTGTCTGGAAAACCTGGAAATGTAAGGGAATTTGACAGCTGTCAGGAAAATGTCAGGGATTGTACTTAAAGTCGGGGAAAAAATGTTGTGAGGGAAAAGTTGCCTAAAACTGTTTATTTTAAGCTGCATATTTGGAGTCTATGCCGTGTTAAGTATTAAATATAATGGTTTCAGATCATGCACTGTTGCATTCCTACCCCCACCACTGACAGTAACACTAGTACGGGCATGATATGAGTAACACTTAACATGCCAAGTGGCGCGAAGAGTGCCGCGAACTGTCATGGAATTGTGAGGGAATTTCAGTGTCTGGAGAGTGGTCACCCTGTTACGCACAATTTGCTGGCATCTGCAAAAGAAATTACTACAAAATGCAACCACTTAGTGTTCAACAAATGATGTGATAATTTGTAACCGACTATTTTAAATCTGCCACTGCATAATTACGTCATTACATATTTTAGCTACTATGTAATGTATGTTTAAAACTGCAGACAGATTTCAACAACAGAGAAAAAATACAGTACACACATTTTATTGTTTCAAGACACTACATATTCTCAGTTAGTAATACAGTCTTACACATAATTAGTAGTTCATGCTATAAATAAAATCAACATACATACGTATATTTTGCAGTTTGAATGATAGACGCAGAGAACCTAGATATAAATTTGTAGACAAAAAGGCATTTACTTGTTACAAATGAAAAAATGACAAACAGTTGGCTAACTGGCAAGTAAATCCAATATACACACAATTGCAGTGGTATGAGAAACCACAATATCAAAACATTTCATATGTAACAGAAGATCAAGATATTCATCATGAATACTGACAAAACAGAATGTTAGTCTGGTGTAATACTGCCAGTGCTGTAGGTATCAGTGACAAGTAGTTGTTCTTTAAAGCATTTTGCCGCACGACGCTGCATAGCATGGGCGATGCCCTCATATGGTGTCCATCTCTCACGTTCGTGTATTGTATCAAAATGATAAATATATCCTCAAACTTTTTGAGCATTTGATAGCCCCACCATTCTAGTTTTTCCATACCACATGTTACACAATATTCCAACACAGACCTCCTTAATGGTGGCATTGAATACAGATGGGTATGAAAGAAATCTTGACTGACCAATATCTCACTTTATCTCGGAAACGACATAAGATGGGGCCATAGTTATTGTGGAATGCCAATGGTTAGTACATGTGATCTGTCGAATATTGCCACTGTCAGTGATCTTGAATGACCTCTAACTCATATTTCAAGGGCACACCATTATTTGACGCTGAATATCTCGGAAACGATATAAGACACAAACACAGTTACAATGATATATGAATAGGAACTTACACATGCCCTACTCAATTGTGTATTTTCGAATGACCTTGAGTGACTTCGCAAAATTTCCAATGGCACGGAGCATCACACAGCCTCTCTGCAACAGCTGAGCTCATTGTACATAAAATTAAATATGGCAAATACACCAGTGTTACTATTTTGTCGAATAATGCCCAAATTAAATCACATAAAACAACGATTTGCTTATATCAACCCGAAATGTTTCCAAACAATTATTGTACTGTAAATGAATTGTAATGCAAATATGGTATTACTGCAAATCTGATACAATAAATGTCATATACAGTTGATAAAGATTAACATATAAAAAAATTTTCCATGCAAAAAAACAATCTACCTATTTACAAGACAAAACTCTAATCAATTTAACAAACAGCCTTATAAAACAAACTCCCAATTATTTAATTATAATACTTTTGCACATCTGAAAGATATTTACAGGTTGTTAGGATTTCCAGTAACAGTATTCTATAGGAAGCATATGAAAATAAACATACCAAAACAACTATTTACGATAATGTAAACGGTAAAGCACTTGCATAATTATCCAGACCAAACTTCTTGCCTTTATTTTTTTTAATTGGAAAACTGACAACAGAATTAGTCTAATCACTAATGTACAATACACTAAAAGACGAGACATAATGAAACAAATATAACGTGTTTAGTACACCTGGAAAAATAAACGAAACTTAGCACTGATTTACTTTTTATGATACGGTGCTCTTAAACTCTGGACAATACAGTAGCAGTATTGAATAGGTAAGTGAAAGGTAAGTGTATTTATATAGCACTCATTTTTGCAGTACACGCAAGGCGCTCGGTCCTTTCACGTGCCAGCAATTACATGCAAATTTCACATTACCATTTCTTTAACCGGATGCCAGTATATTTTCAATTCTTCATACAGTATATCCATACTATTTACATGACGTTTCCACACGATCTGTCACAATACATCTACATACCAAAGCAGTATTTGCAAAACAAAGTGCCAAGTAATTGACAACTTCTAATCTACCATTCCTGGAACATTCAGTAATTCATCAGTTGACGTAACACAGTATCTTGCAAGAAAAAAACACAAAAGACATTTGTTAACCATATGATACTGTACATACATTAATGACACAAATTAATAATAACAATGTACCTACTTTTAAAGTTTCTTAAAGAATACAACAACTATATTACCCACAAATACCACAACTTGTGCACATCACTATAGCAAAGGACATGATGCAACTGTTATAATGTTAGAAGTCAATAACAACAAGTGTTCAGGAAACCTTGCCTCTCGCAGAATGTACAGAGCTTGTTTCATATTTGTTCGCTAAATGGCGTAATGGGGCTGACGGCTAAATACACTAGTTTTAAGGTTAACAGTGATCTGAATTTTCAACCAATCTGGCCTACGGCATAATCCCAGAACTACAGCCAATCTACCTTCTGAAAGTTCCGTGATAATAGCTGCAACCATTTTTCTGTAATACTACTAAGAAAGAAACAACACCAAAACAATATGTCGCCAGCTGTCTCTGATGGGACGAGGTAATGATGTGCACTGCAGCATTTGTAAACCTTAACGCTTATTGTTCAATTTCTCCAAGTAATCTTGTTTTTGCCTTACATGACTACTATTCTAAAGTATACAACCCGAGCCTAGAAGCTACAGAGGTGAGTCTCCAAGCAATTGTGTACCATACACTGGTATTCACAACAACCAAAAGACTGCACAAAACTACTCCTAATACAAACAAACTGGCCCAAGTTAAGAAAAACACACAAAAAACCTAAACCACAGGACTAGTTCACCAGTATAAACTGTTCCTGTGAGTGCACAAAACTGCATATAACTGGGCACAATGGTGGTACACAATACAGCATAGAACAGCTCATATCTTTCCTCTTATTCTCCAGACTATCACGCTGCTCAGATGGGCTAGCTGTTCATTAGTACCATTCAAAGTCAACAATAGAAAAATTCTTTCATTTCAAGTCCTATATTTGCTTTGCTTTGCTTCATGTGCTTCACTGTCCATTAACAATGTACACATTGATAGTGTAGAACACAAAGTGAAACATAAATTATGTTCATTTTATTACTGTCGCAATATGCCATCACTGACTTGCTGGACACAGTACTGTAGCATGGTTAATGGCCCCAAACATCTATTTCACAATGGCACATACACAGGGAACCTGTATATAAGGTTTGGTTGTCTTTATCAAAATATCAGTACTGACCAATACAAGGGTAACATTTAAAAACCTTTTAACGGAACTCCTGTACTCTCTGAAACTTAACTATTTAGATGTATGATGTAAACTGAGATTCAATCTTCTTATTCAATTATGGCAATTGAATTGCTGCCTTGGCAAGGTCCTAAAAGACAATTGTTTCAAGTCTGACAGTGACGTGTACTGCTGTACCTGTGCCACAGCTTCTGTTAATGTGCTACATTATAAATGCACTCAATAATTACATTATTTCTAAGAGAGTGTGAAGTGGGTGTTTATCTGGGTGTCAGGAGAAAAGATCATCATGCAGAACAACAGCACTGAAGCACTGAGCAGCAACTGAAATGCACTGATATAAAAAAAAAACATGCACCCTCTATCCTTGCCAGTCAAGAGTAAAATTATTATTATTAAGTGAATGAGTGAATAGTATTATCTTACAGCATGGTTTTTCTACTGCAGCCTAATACAGGGGTAGGTTGGTTCCAACAAACTGACAGACCTGTCAAAGAAATACTGTTCCAATTTAAGTACCGTACAAAGGTAATAACTAGCTTAACCACTGTTTCTAAACTGAAAAATAAGATGTCCACAATATACGGAATTTAACATTTTACTGACTAAAGTTAGAAAATATGAACTCTACTTTGTATTTCAGTGTTCCAGATTAAGTACAGTAAATATTATACATCGCAATGATGAGAATTATGCAGCAATCACGCAACAGCATCCTACATCTGTTAAACAAAAGTTAACAATAAACAATCTAAGCAAATCTACAACTGTACACTTCCATAGTTAATATTTCATCCCACGCTCTATATCAAGTGGCTCTAAGTAAATAACCTCAGATTAACAATGGATACATCTTAGCAGCCGTCAGCATCTAATTATGCAAATAACTGCCAAGTATTACAGGTATCTTTATATCAAATTAGTTTTAGGAGTTATGTGATAATTCGTTTTGTTAGTCATTCATTCATTCTGTATGTGAGCAGGATAACTCACGAACGCATTAACGCATCAATCAAACACGGTAGGTATGCCCAGGGGTAACCTTCTAGAAGTGATTAATTTCTGGTGTTCATCGACATCCAAGTGTGGATCTAGGATCTGTTTTTCACTATTCTTAACACTGGTAAAGGTGCATTTTATACATATATGGTCACTCACAGGTCCACAATAAAATGGCCTTGGGAGTTTGGGCTCTCTGAGTGCTCTGTTTTAAGTACGTTCAAGCTGAAATCATCGGTTACTGCACTGTTCAGACATAATGGTGGGTAAAGGTTCTTGACCAAGCCGCTAAGGCCCACAAGATGATGAATCTCTGATTCCTCGGCCCACAACCAAACACTAGATGAAGCTGCAAAATCATGGAGCCAGGGCCAATACGTCATGCGGTGTGCCTGCTTACTTGTCAGCCTTTGCCAGTACTAGGGATGTTAACGGGTACCCGGATTCCCGGGACCCGAATTTACTACCCGAACCCGGGTAGTTAAGTACCCGAAATAATACCCAAAGCTACCCGATCCCTGGTTTGGGCCCGATCCAGTTGGCTCGGGCTCGGTACCGAACCTCCTGCAAATCGGTCGCCGAATTGCCGGCGCATTGTATGAATGCACCGCAGCACACACGGCCCATTAAGCTCTGCTGTGAAGCCTGGACTGCTTGGGGGAGAGAGATCGCTGAGGCGGACCTGTGATGGCGATGCACGGTCTCCTAATGGTGATGTTGATCGAAATATCATCATTATTGTGTTATAGCGTATCACAGGAGGCAGTCAACACGCGTTAACAACTCAACAGTACCTTGATAGGACTGACAATGCAGACAGACGCCTGTATAGTTGTGAAGCCAGGGTCGTGCAATTACACGCTACGCGTCATTCGTGGCATTTAACAAAGCCTACTCGACGGACGTAAATAAACGCGTGCACTGTGTCCGCGCCGGCCAATACAAGGGACGACTGTAAACTGGGTGGGTGAGGAGCCGCGCTTAGCGTGCTGCGTGTGCGATAATTATCAACAAGCTATTAACACACGGGCTGCTCCGCGTTTTCTGCTGCAGCCAATGCAGTACTCGCCTGTATGTGGCCACACGGGCAGTCAATGCTTTGATGAAGGCGATCGCGGTAACTGGGCAGATCGCTGGTTTCACGGGACCCGGGTAGGCCACACGGGACCCGGGTATCCAAGTAACCGGGTATTAACATCCCTAGCCAGTACCAAATTATAATGTTTGGTGACAGAGGCACTTGGGTGAAAGAAAACTGCCAAAGGATTTTACTCAGCAACATTCTGCCAAGGAGTTGAACCTATGCCAAGCCTAATAAAAGTCTGATGCCCTGCTATTATCTTACCATGCCACACCTAGTAATTATCATGCCATTAATGCATTTTATGCAAATAAACGTCAGTATTAAAATGTTATATATTAACAAATCATCAGTGGCTGAGGTAATAAAAAGTTCTAACAGTTCAAACTAAACATCCACCACTAACGTACACCTGTTGACATATCAACATATATTCTTGAAACCCTGAATACTTTCTCATAAAATCTGTACTCAATAATCAACATACTTTTTTATTTTGAGTGATCAGGCAGACTGTAACCCGGTGGCTCAAAATAAAAAATAACAGCACAAAAAATGGCCACAGTTCTAACAGCTGGTAAGAGTTAACGATGTCATATACAGCGGTCTTTTTTACATTATTGTCACTTCTTGCTACTGTATCTTTTCTAAGTACCAAATTTGTGACTACAAATACTAATAATTAGAAATTTCACACACGCACATAGTGCACAAATTGTAAATGACACAAGCATATCATGAATTTATCACTGTCACAAATATGCCCTATAAACCATCACATATACATGTATGTGCTATAGGTCAGATAAATGGACAATGCATAGCAACAGTTTCTGTTCTAACCCAGCCCAGCTGCTTTTCAGTGAGAGTACTACTGTCCTACACAGATTCTTGATGTTCCAAATAATCCTAATACATAATTTGTACCTACATCAGTGGGCAGGACATCCACATATAAATATATAATAAATATTGTATGTAAATACATAACGACGATTATGCATCAACTAAATAAGCATAAAATATGACACACAGATACTGCACCTAATCAGGCCAAGGAGTAGGTACATGGACAACCTCTTCAAGTTGCCACAATCACTGACTGGCAAGATTCACCAAACGAAGGACAATTAAACATTAGCAGTCACAGCATCGGGATTTACCAGTTTTACACGATAAAAATACAATATTTTAGTGTTACCTCGCTGCATTACTGCATAATGATGACAACTCATAGCCTGATATTTAGCAAATATACAGCAATATGAACACCAAGCAACAACTGCAGGCAGACTGAACACAAGCAATTCAAATTACCTGAGGTAGTTTTGCACACTAAACTAGCCTGCCATGCTGCAGTGTGTTCTCTACTGGTCTACAAAATACACATCTATATACATACAGCAGACAAAAAGCGGCAACAGTCAACGGTATAAAGCAAGGCTAACTTATTAAAAAATACATGTTCACATAATGTCGCTGGTACTAGTTAATGTCACATGACTGGATGAAGCGGCAAGCACCACCAACTGCAAGACTGAACTGTCTCAACTCTGCCATCATATGATATATTATGCTTACAAAATACAAAAAAATGACTCCAGTTCTCATAGCAGCAGTGCCACTATGGTATAAACTAAGCTCGCCAGTTTGCTATTTTAGAATGCATCAAAAGATCAGCGGGGTGTCCCCTCTTTATCAACACTGATTTTCCATGACCAAAAATTACGCAAATCCAAAACTTATCAGCACTGAATCACTGACTGTCATGACAAAAATCGGCTGAATGTTGAAAGTAGCTCAGTAGCTGCCAGTAGTCCACGGTTATCAGCGATTCAAGGCATAGTTAATGCGGTTAGTGATTTGTGCAGATAGTTATAAAAATTCCATTAGTTTACAACCATTTCCCATGATGCTTCCATTATGTACGTCATTTTTTACGACTTTCCAGGCCTGGAAAATGGTATTACTACATTCCATAACCAGGGGATACCCTGAAACGGACAAACAAGTTTCTACCGACGTGTCCAATTGATCTCAGTGTAAACACACCAATATGCAGCAGAAACTGCCCAATACTGTAGTCACTAATCTCAACTGTAGTGGAAATGCAAGGACGGCTAACAGATGCACATGCAAACACTTTCGACAGCTAACATCTACACTGGTACAGCTCTAACTACAGCGAAATATGCATCCTGAAAAAGCTGCAGTTCACGAGACAGAAGGCTGACAGCATGCTCTCTTTACACAACATAATCAACAATACAGTAAAAAGATAACCCGTGCCACTACTCCGTTAGTAAAACGCAATAAACAATCCAAAGTATAGTGACTTAACAGCTACCATAATAAAACTTGCTAACAGTCTATTACAGGCACTTAAAACTGCTACTGTGAAGTACACAATGACTGATGGGTCGACAAATTGTAAGCAATCAATGAGGTAGTGGCCAGCTAAACATATATTAAACCAATAACAAGTCACACAGTAGATTCGTTGACACGTACAAATAACTGATTTGCAGTTAGTGGCGTCGGACACAAATCAGCTGCACATAACATAATACGTATGATAACATTAACCCGTACTGTACATGTACATTACCTGACCAAATGATGCAACAACGCTAACAATCAGGCGCTTCGATAGTCCATGCAAAATGCAAATCTATTCTGTAGCATCACGCACCACATGTTAGTGCTCAGTTATTGATGTTCACATCAGTAACATAACTACGATACAACAAACCCTCACGTCGAACAAACTACACGATACTATTTTCATAATACATCAACGTATACTACCGTACTGATCATAAAATCAATTTATTTAACTCAAGTGCAAAGAAGCACTGTATCCAGTCCTTTGTGTGTCCGTAAACCTGCTTAGAGCACATTTAGCATTCAAAGCTGATGTGAAATATCATTCCCCTAGTATCTTGAAGAGACTCATTACAGCAAATCGATGTATCTTACACAATCTTACATGCAAGCAATGGACAGAGAAAAATATCAGTTTTAGCGGTATATAAAAAATCCATTGCATACTAAACCGGCAACATACACCAACAATTTCACTACAGAAACAAATAAAATGTTGTCGAACTGCCGTGAAGCAAAATAACACAAGTAAAGAAACAAGTAAAGAAACAACTCAACAACAACAAACAAGTTATTTCCTGAGAGAGAAATCAAAAACAATATCTGGCTAGAAGCTGTCAGTCTTGAGCCAATCTTACACAGTGTGCAGCAGCAGCAGCAGCTAGTATATGAACATATATCAATCACAATATTTGCCACTTGCACATCCAAGGTTCACGCTTAATTTCAAAAATTTAACTGCCCAACTTTCTCCTGACAATGTCAGAAAATATTCTCTAGCTGTCTCCAAACATGACAAGTATGTTTTCATAATTTTAGTCAGTTCTGCCTCCCCTAAAGAGACTTCTTTCCATGTTGATTTAAGCATGCACACACATTTCCATTTTTTGACTTTTCAGGGTGTCTACAACTCCTGGAAATCTACTGGAATTTGAAAACCCTCCTGGAAATCTCCTGGAATTTAAATGGTCCTCCTGGAAATTTTTGTGTAATGATCGAAAATTTTATTTTATGGTTAATGGCTTTACTACATGATGATGTGGCATTGTTTGTGCATTGAAGAATGCA
>Ga0209149_1000759_pt1 | contig 14328 bp, 4 predicted proteins | sample WorMetTyACAVOLI2_FD_187423 | JGI IMG/M metagenome (GOLD analysis project Ga0209149, IMG submission 187423) | Marine gutless worms symbiont microbial communities from Max Planck institute for Marine Microbiology, Germany - Olavius algarvensis... ... | reverse complement strand
AACTGAGTGGTAACTTTGGCTATATGGGGAGAAGTAACCCCTGGGGCGATCTTGACCAAATGTGGCGTGTGGGGAGATATGGTGGACGTAATCACGTGTGCAATGTTTGGTGACTGTCGATTAAGGGATGTGGGTGTGGTGAGAGGGGTAAATTTGCCTTCTCCCATTGACTTCACGCGTCGCCCTTACAACACTGGTCACACTACCGTGTGACCGTGTGATAATCTCTGACCTTAACCACGCCGGCTGTCAAAGCACTCTATCCTACGTACCACAAGAATGCCGTCCGCGTGACTTACATAAGGTCCCCCAGACCTCCAACGCAACAAGTTCTTTTTGATTTTAACAGAGACCCGCTTTCGATGGAATTTAAGCGGCACTGTTTTTAAATGACAACAACTCATGAGTCTCGAATTACAGAGGGCACCGTCGAACCCTCTTGCCTGTCCTAGAAATTATCTAAAAGCTAAAATCAAAGCTTTCACACTAGCAAAATTATCCAACCAGACCTGAGATTTTAACCAAGCCATAGGCCAGTGCCGGTATCCGTTCAGGACAGCGACAACCGTGGCCTTTCCGCCAAGGCTCCGTGGCGCATGCCAGCATGGTGATGGCACGAACGGAAGAAATCTTCACGAATATTAACTTAAACTCAAGAAGTGCAGTTTGTCTACTGTATATAACGCACTCGATGCATCTGCGTTACTTGCATAACGTTACATACACATTCGACGCACTATAGCGAGGCCTAAAAGAGAACTGTGTTGTTACTTACGATGCGGTGTAGCGTACATCACGGCCGTGACGTCATCATCATTGAGATCACGTGACCCCACTGCTGCTGTTGCTGTTGTCGTTACGGCCGCTGATGGCATCTCAAAGTCGATTAAGTTGTCGCTAGCGAGATGGGCGTCGCTCTGTTGTAGGCCTAGATCGCTATCTGCGTCATACGTGGGTGACGGTTGATCATCCAGTATGCGTGTTTCGATCTCATGGCTGGTTGTCATTGTCATCGCCTCACTTGTTCTTATTTCTTCAGTTCCTACACTGCGACTTGTCCTTGCCGGCAACTTCTTGGATGCAGATTTCGCGCCGTCATCTCGTGTCGGGTGTCGTGTGCCTGCGTTAGCAGCCTGCTGCAGCTCAGTTACCTCATTCCGTGCAGGCCTTGTGCTAGTAGTAGCCATAGTAGTCGTAGTAGCCGGTGTTGCCTGCGTCTGTTTCTTTCCATGTTTCCTGCCAGCATCATAACGACCATCATTTTCAGCTGCTGAACCAGCCGTGAAGTGACTGATTCCACCGAATGATGACGACGTTCTCGTGCCACGCTGGACTCCTGCGTGTGCGTCCACTGTGGTCTTCGTTCCGTCGTAACCTCTTAACCTTTGTCCTGGTGTCGAGTAATCTGCCTGGTCAAAGGAGCGTGACTTGGTGGGGACCGGTACGGCAGCTGCGCTGTAATAGATTGAGCTCGACGTCGTCGGAGACGCGTTTCCGCTGTTGTTCAGTGTTGATGCTGGTGATGATGATAAAGAGGATGAGTGATGATATGCTGGTGGCGATCGGGAGGAAAAGAAATGAGACGGAGATGGCGATATTCCACGATTAGCTGCAGACATAATGCAACGTTAAAACAATGACGAATATGTCAAGTAAAGGGGTGTTTATAGCGACACAACTCAACTCAACTCGACGTTGAGTTGAGTTGTGTCGCTATAGACGGGTGTCTATAGCGACACAACTCAACTCAACTCAACTGATCCAGTTGAACAGCGTAAAGCCAAGTCAGTCGTGTATTTGTCGTCACGACCTACAAACTGAGTCAACTGGGTCACTACGTTCATTGATAGGTGACAGTTGAGTTGAGTTGTGTCGCTATAAACACCCCTTAAGTAAGTAAGTAAGTAAGTAAGTAAGTAAGTAAGTAAGTTCACTCTTAAAACAAAACGTTCTCAGAGACAACTAAACCACAAGTCTTGGATTGTCTAAAGCCCGGTACACACTGGTGACAAAGTTGAATTCAACACGGTCGACTCGACCGTGTCGCTTTGGCCCCGTCGTCACTGGTAACAAAGTCGACCGTATCGGCAACAAAGGTGAACATATCGGCAACAAAGTCGACCGCGACAAGATGTCGAATTTGCGTTGTTGCCGATTTGTTGCCAAAACCGGCAACAAAGTTGAACGTATGCGGCAATAGTCGACTTTGTTGCCGATTTGTTGCCGGTTTCGGCAACAGTCTACTTTCAACAAAGTCGACCGTGTTGAATTCAACTTTGTTGCCAGTGTGTACCGGGCTTAACACTACACAAGCTTGGATGAATGTTTGAACTGAATTATTGGCGAGACAACAGGGTCCCTAAATCCTTCGGCTGCTTTGCTAACCTTCCCAAACAGTAGCAAACGATGTTTGTCAGAGACCGGAAATCCACCCAGAGCCGTAGACTGGTAAAAATATACGAGGTGCTATGGGTGCCGTAGCACCCGCGAGCCTGCAGTTTTCAGGGGCCGCCGTGTGTGGAAAATTGGGAAAATATTTTACGTGCAACTTGTGAAATAGCAGAAATGCTATGAGGCAAATAGGGCCTAATGCTTAGTAATCTGTCGATTATACTATTACTATTACTGTCAATATGTCTTAGAAATGGCCAAATTTATCTTTAAGCAGTGAGCGCGTTAAATGCACGCGACGAATATAAGAAGTTTAATTCACCAAGAAATGGTAGCACAATGAAAAAGATAGACAGGCCCACACTGGCCTTAACCCTTTGAAGGATACATGTATATTAAAACCGCAGAACAACTGACCATTATACAGCAGTGACGATGATTGGTGCACTGGCCGTCGATGGGTGGGCTGTTACATTTGGTACAGCGAGGAGGGGCCTGCCCAGTCCTCTCCTCGCTGTACCAAATGTAACAGCCCACCCATCAACGGCCAGTGTACCAACTTCATATTATTCGATGTAACGCTATTGCCCATGCACTGGTTAAGTCGACCATGTGGAATTGAAAATCATGTAAATATATGATGCCGAGAAATATGTTTACGCCTTGGTGAAAGTCAGTTCAGGCAGTCACGCGCTTTGGGATGAGCAAGATGATACAGGATGCGGATAATTCGCTGAATTAGACAGCTCGATGTAGTGTCGCATAATCATTGCCATTAATTAATCGGCAGATAGGCGATAATAGGCTACGGTGCTTGACGGAACCCAGCTCGTTACCTGGGACAGTGTTGGAAGTAAAGCCAGAGTTTGGACGTATAAAAGCAAGCTGGGCGGGTGCAATGCTTCTTACCGTTGTTTTGCCTATTCGCTCTTGCTGTTGGTGAGGTTGACGTTGAAGTTGACGACCAGGACGGTGGCGCGTTACGATTGGTCGAGGCATTCGATGATGTCTACACGGTTATAAACATCAATGCCGTTGTTCGCACATTGGATATCCGAATTACTCGCACCTAAATTCTTGCTGTCTGACTAAAAGCCTCAAGATCCTCGTATTTATAACACAGGAGATCGACCGACAAGATTACTAGCATCGTTCAACATATACGCCTAAGCTTAATAGCTCAAGAAGCTCAGCTGTCGCAGAGAGACCGCTCGATGCTTCGTGTCATTCAATATTTCGCTAAGCCACCCAAGGTTATTCGAAATGACATCACTGAGTAGGGGGTAGGGCGTATGTAAGTTCCTATTTATGTCCGTATCTCTGTCTCGTACCGTTTCTGAGATATGCAGCGTCAAATAATGGCGTGACCTTGAAATCTGGGTCAGGGGTCGTTCTTTCATGGTCATTAAGATGGTACAACTCGAAAGCTTGGATACGGTTTCCTATTCACATTCCTTACACCCACTGAAAAGCGGTAGGCCTATACATCTCAGGCGATATACGCCAATAGTTCTTGCATGCTATACCTCGGTGTCTCGTTTAAGGCCATGTCCTAACAGGTGTCCGAGAATTATATACCTTCTACATTTACGATGCATTTTTGTTAGCGTTTCATAAGCTATTGATCTCAAAATTACGTCGCCAATTATATATGTCATAGAGAATGTTTTCGCGAAAGTTGAACTGACAAGCCTTCAACTTTCCGTTCTGGAGTTATAATCATCACTTTGTGTCTTCTGAGTTCTGCGTGACCTCGTGACCTTTTGACTTCCAAGCTGCATCGGCAGTTAAATGAACATTTTTAATTACTACGACTCTTCTTTCGTGAATTACATCCTCGTGTGGGACAGACAGACAGACAGACAGACAGAAGGGGTGCAATGCGTAATCTCGTCTAATAAAGGGAAGGCTGTGGTGAAGGGCACAAACGAAAAGTGGACTAAGTTACAAAAATAAATTTTCGAGAAAAAGTTGCCAAAAACGTGGACTTAGTCCATTTTTCCATTGGACATTTCATTTACAGTGGCACTATAAAATTTGGACGTAGTCCACTTTTCCATTGGTGCCTTCGTATAGCAATAGCTCACGCATGACTTGCTGTCATTGATGTGATTCGTGATCGGCCTACGTCTCAATATACTGGCCCTTGCTATGTCCCGGTTTGCACTCCACGTACAGTATCCAAATACTGCGGTACTAAACATAAGCAACTTTCTCTGAAATAGTTTGTGTCCTATTGCATGTTTCAGTTAGGCCTACGAAGCGCTGCTTTTTGTCAGACGTTCAATAAACGCATGATTGATTGATCCGTACTGCAGTGGCTGACTGATTGGCTGACTGATTTTTCTCGTTGCAGGGATAGACCTGTATTGGTCGAAAATAGAATTAACGTAACAACTTGCAGTGAGCAAACTCTTTTACGACAGTAAACCAAATGAATTTAATCAATATCACGTGACATTCCAACACCGCAATATAGTCGGGCGTCATTCACAAACATCAAGGCACATCTAATCTGCACAACTCAACTGCTAAAAAAAAACTCCTGTAACTCGAATTGTGCAGTTCGACGGACAAGCAACAGATTCAACATTTAAAACTGCAAAACTGTAAACTACAATCGCTGATTATTTCTTACGTAATTAACAAACAACGTCACACACTTTGACGCAACTAGAAACGACCGAATTGACCCGTGTGGTGCTACTGCATGTGATGGCCGCCCGAAGCGTTGCATTCGTCGTCCGCTGTTGTAGTAAACTTGGCCCCTACCTAGGCCTCTATTTTATGGCGTATTTTTATACTGGCCCTGAAAACGTCTGTGCTGCCTGCGATGACCTCCAAAGATCACCAGCAATGACACCATTCGATAGATAACATGCGAGCTCCTACTGGCGATCTACAGTAACTGTGGTCATATCTTGTATGATTTCCGAGATAAAGCGAGATATTGGTCGAAAATTGCGAAGTTTTGTATAACCTTCTCCCCTTAGAGGTGACCCCATTGGCCTTTTGACCGACACAAAATAGCATTATTAAATGGCGCCATAAATTAACCATCCATTTGACGACAGTACAGTACAGCATCTCGAGATCTCGCTTTTAAAAATAAAGAAACATTAACAAAATATAATGTCCTGCGGTCAGCGGATCGGGCGACCATAACTAATTACGTGTCTACCATATGTAATGTAGCTACGGCTACTACAGGTGTATTAGTCTGTGCAGAAGATCAGTGGCTGAAGACGAGTAACTATAGCATGCAGTTAATGACGGATTTCAGTCCAGTGTTAAAATGTCGCTCAATTCGCTGACTGTAGACTTGCTGCAAATCTCTATTTCCTTCTGTCTCTTTATCTGGCGATCGTCATTTACTACTCGTCGTCCTCCTGACACAAATACAGGGTGCGGCTAAAAAGTGCCACGACAAAAACTGCAATTTCTCACTAACTATTCATTTTACTATTAAGCAGTTTTCTACGATTATTCAACAGCTTTGTCTGCATCAACCTCTGAATTTAAAAATCTGTTAACATGTACAGAAGTAGCAAAATACAACGTTAGATTTTTTTTTCAAAACAGTCTATACCAGCCAGTAGAGAAGGTGTACGGCCACGAACGTAGATCTTGACGAAAACTGCACTTTCTCAGAAAAGGTTGAAAAATTTAAAATAAATAAATTTTAGCAATTTTTCACAGGTATCCATGAGTGCAAATTTCCTGTCTGAAACTTAGATACAAAATGTAACTGCGAGCTAAGTGCACGTTTTTGTGTTAATAACATTTACAGAAAATGTCCAAAATGTTAAATAAAGTCGTCAAATAAGCACGAGCTGACGGATGTCACGAGCTGACGGATGTCGGCCGCTTCACTTCATCAACGGTCAAAACGACGACGACATGTTTACAGTGAATGAATTTCGTCGTCGTCGCCGAATCTAATCGGCGGCAACATGTTCCAAGTTATCAGGTTTGCCGTTGGTTTGCTAATCCTCTTTCATCGACCCTTTGACAGGTCATGTATTTGCTCAAAGTAAGTATAAAAGTTTATTATTTTGTCGTTGTTGGATATCTCACCCATCTTATACACTGTGTCTCAAAAAACCGGACCGCTACCATTAATATCACAACATTTACTAATTGTTTTTGGTACAGAGAGACCTTATATTCAATTTGTCAACTGAATTGACTACCGTACATGAAGATGTTTTTAAAATCGACTTTGAACCAGCTGCGTGGTTTCTACAGTAGCGACTTGATGGTCTGTGTCTCAAAAACCGGAGCCTATACGTTATTTTGACACAACTCAATCAAAAATTCTTTAATTTTTAATAAAATTGCAATGATAACCTGTGTTCAGTATTCTGCATTAAACGTCAACGTTAGAAAATAGTTGTATTTGCAGCAATGTACCAGCTAGAGAGAGTTACCATAGCAATCCTTGACCTTAAGTAATCGTCATTGCAGTTTTATGCTGCCTTATGAACAGAAAACTTAAAATCTTTTAAACAAACTGTGTTTCTATCGGAATAATAAAATGTTTTGCGGTATCGAAAGTTACAACACAATGTTCAAATGTTGTTTTTCAGCATTGACAAGTGCCAATAATCGTTCTGCCATTTGTTTTTTGGCCCTGCCGATTATACGTTGTTCGAAGTCAGCCCAGAAATCCGCTGTTCAGGTGTGTTAAGTCGCTACTTTTGCTATGGAAACCACACAGCTGGTTCTAAGCCAACTTTTTACCATAGTCAATACTGAGAATTGAATAAGGTCTCTCTCTGCCAAAAATAATTAGTGAACGTTGTAAATTGGTGAAGTTGTGTCATATTAATCGTAGCGGTCCGGTTTTTTGAAGCACACTGTAGTATGTTTTGCACAAATTATTACACAGTAATCCACAAATGTTGAAGAATTAATTTATGACGATGAAATGATGTCGTGCGTTATGGTAGCCTGGCAGAGCCTGATACTCGACATAATTTATGTATTTTTGCTGGCTGGTAATTTTTAAATCGCATTTTAATCATACCGCAGTTCTCGTCAATTCTGTGTGCGTGTGTTATACACCAGAATTTATTAAAACCACGAGGTTAATGCGTTGATGCAGACAGACCTGCTGAATAGCGTAAGAAATTTTTACAAAAAAAATATATTATGCCACTTCCCAGAAATTGCAGTTTTCGTCGTGGTACGTTTTTGGCCGCACCCTGTATGAAACGAGTTGAACTTCCTGTCGCTTATAACGGCGCTGTTTTACTGTGTTGAGCGGCGATAAAAAATTATTCAAACTTAGGCCTTTGTGAGAATGATGCAGTTTTCGGACAGCAAGTGCATTCACGGTCGGAGCACAACGACTTGAAAACTACATTTTACAGATCAATGAACGGATTTTTCATGCTTGTCAGTTCTTCATCGTTCGTTGATGTTTTGTTCGGTGCCGTACGTTTATAGCGACACAACTCAACTGAACTCAACTGACCCAGTTCAACAGCGTACAGCCAAGTCAGTCTTGTTTTTGTTTATGACGTCACGACCTACAAACTGAGTCAACTGTTGTTCACACTGTCGAATTGAGTTCAGTTGAGTTGAGTTGTGTCGCTATAAACGGGCCTTAGGCTGGCTGCCCGTCAGTTTTACAGCGCTCGGTGAACGTACCGTAGGCCTATAGGCTTAGTATCGTAATAAATCGCTATGAGTGAGTGCTGGATGTTTTGTTTAGCTTCGCAGTTCGCAACTCACAGTGCATCGTGCACACGATGCACTCGTTACTTATTTATCAGCGCAGGGCCCCGACCCGGCTTTCTGCAACACACACAAGTGATACAGGCGCGACAAATCTCGCCCCTCGCCACTCACAGATCGTGCAGTGCTTGAAATACTTAGCCTACTCTTTTTGACCTTTCAAGATTGCGTAAAGTCAAAGGTCAATGTGCGACTGCCATGTTTTTATTAATAAACGCATTTAGCTATTGGCCGAAATAAAATGTCATGATCGCGGAACCATTGTCGAACTATTCTAAATGTTTGACGACGATAGATGTATAGCCGGTTCCCCGTAATACTGCTGAAACAAAGAAAGAAACATGCAGATGCCACGAAAAACAACAACTCGACGGCCATCTCGACGGGAGGTAATTAGTTACACAAGATAATACGATTGCGCAACTGACGGGCAGCCATGCATGCAGAATAGTACAAGAAATATCGCGCATTCAAGAGATAAGTAGGCTACATTGAAATGCTGAAATGTGCATTCGATCAAGTACGCTTAAATAACTGATGAAAGAAAACTACTCACATCGTTGGATCTGTGACGCGCCATGGCTTGCGATGCTCTCTGTACTTGCTCGAAGATGGCGTCAGGTTCCTTCGTATCAAACATGAACACGCCCTCACCAGTCGTACACTTCCTGTACACAAGTACAGTATAGACAAGTGGTGCATGGCCTAAGTGCTTTACTGGCATTTGATAGATGGCGCCACGTAGGCCTACATTTCTTACACCCACTGCAAAGCGGTAGGCCTATACATCTCAGGCGAGATACGCCAACAGTTCCTAGCTGCCTATTCGTCGCTTTAAAGACAGCTATACCTCGGTGTCTCGCTTAAAGCCATGTCCAGGTGTCCCAGAATGATATGCCTGCTACATTTACGATACGATATGATACGATACGATACTGTGTATTTAACGTGCAGTAAAAAGCTGACGGGTAGCCAGCTTAGTCCACCACACGGAACAAACAAAAAATTAAAATGTGAAAGTAAAAATAAAACGATGAGCATGATAGGTCCGGTCCAGTCCCATTGTCATGAAGGCAGTCCGATGCATTTTTGTGTTAGCGTTTCATAGTTCATACGCTACTGATCTCAAAATTACGTCGCCAGTTTATGTCATCATCGAGAATGTTTTTACCAAAGTAGAACTGACAAGCCTTTAACTTTCCGATCTGGAGTTCCCAGAACCATTGCCGATCTATTGACATATGATATTTGCATTTAACAACCATGCTTATTAACAATGAAACACTCGCCACCAACAACAATATTTTGCCAAGTTGCCAGCTCTGACTGGGGCGAGGTAACAATTATAACTAGTTGAACCCCTCTACACGCGTATAACAGCTAAAACTGTGTAACTATTGTTACAGCAGATGCTAATGACAGTGATGTTGAATTAACGCTTTAGAATTCAGAGGCAATTATAGAGCCACATCGAATAATATGAAGTTAGTACACTGGCCGTTGATGGGTGGTACAGCGAGAAAGGGACTGGGCGGGGCCACAGCCTGCCCTGCAGGCCCCTGCTGGCTGTACCAAATGTAACAGCCATCCATCAACGGCCAGTGTACCACTCACCGTATTGATGTATAATGGTCAGTTGCCCTGCGGTTTTAATGTGCCCATTAAAGGGTTAAATGAGAGACTAGAGTTGCATTCCTGCCTCTTATCTGATGCTGAGCGCGACCTGCTAGCGATAGCTAAGTTTCTTGTTGTGTCTGTTCTCAACTTCAGTATGACGTGCGCATGCTCTTAAAATTGTAATCCGCTGACTGTGCTCGGCTAGAGTTTCAAGACGGCCGCGAAATGTGAGGCTACTTTGATTCCTCACATCTCTAACAGCCCCAAATGATTTATAAGCTTTCTGACACTAACAGCAAAAAATAATAAATGAATGAACAACGATAAAGACAATTTTACTGACTTTTAGTTAACGAAAATCGTAAAAATTGACTTACATATTTAGGGAAAAACGTGAGAAATCAATAGTCTCGCTGTATGTATTTGTATGCATCGACAAACAAACTGTAATGAAGTGACGACAGCGGTACTGACCTTCCTGCCTCGAGACTGAACATTCCGCGTTCGACGGTGTACCGCCTGATAGCACCGAGAGGCCAGGAGAGCTGAACCCGTTGTGGGTCGTCAATGTCCAGTAGCTGGACACTGTCCGCGGTTACTTGCAGTAGACACTCGCCGCTCGAAGGCAGCTTGGCCGACTGCATCAGGTATACTTCGAACATATCTATACAGACATGTAGACAAGCGCGCATGCTGTAATCACTGTATGTTGCCTTCTTACCTCGACGTTCGGTCCACGGGCGTTCTGCTCATCGGGCCCGTTGTCCTGGGAGTTACGTTCTTCCCTCGCAGCTTCGTGACCCAGCCGTCTCCATCAACATCTTCAGACGATCTTTGAAAACTTATCTTTACAGCAATTATTCTGATTGACTGTGTTTCATTCTACACCTACATGTATTCTGTTTTCTTAGGTTCCGTCAGCGCACGCGCTCTCGAGTTTCTGTTTAGCTAGTGTTTTAAATGTATGTTTACTTACTTACTTACTTATGTACACTATTGGCGGCGTGTCCGCCTGTCTGTCACGCTAGTAATGCGTTCAAACCAATAAACGTAGGATCATGCAGTTTTTACTGACAAGTAGCACATGGATTCTCTTTTTTTGAGACCATGCAACTTACATACCCTAAGTCGCAGGAACGTCTATCCTAACAGGCTAACCCTAACCCTGGAAATCCGCGCCAAAAAACACGTAAGCATATGCGCCGTGCCAGCCGTGCTTACTGCGTAGAGGCAGATGACATCAGTGCGCTATTTTTAGCGATGACGCATGACGGCGCGCTACTGTTGACTGCAGACCAGACGCCGCTGAGTGCAAGCTGATAGAGATAGTTTCCTGTTACCACGTCTATCTCTTTGCAAACATGATAGTTTGTTGTACGTAGGCGTTGATCTCTCACAACTTTCAATGACATAAAATTCATACATTTGTAAGTTAAACGCCAAGTAAACTTATATGCGAATGCGACAACGTCATCACGTGATACGTTCGGGTTACTGTTACCTGTGTCAAACTCGTATTTGACGTGTTATAATGCGTTGTACAGAAAACTGACTCGAAAATATTTCTAGATCAAATAGGCTTAGAGGGTACCGCCAGGTCGTCCGCTATGGATCCACCACTGATTGAACACCTTTGAGAGAACAATTGCGTGCTATTGCCAGTATTATAATAGTTCTTTACCGCCGTTGCTGGTGATGCTACGTCCGTGCATCGCCTGATCTATTGCACGTTTCCAGCTGTCAGCTTCCGCACCTACACAGGGTAGCATACAGATGTAAACAAATGAATGTAAAAAAACTGTAGTTTATACACAAGTTAACATCGATTGACATGTCTCAAACTGCAAAAAAAAATCACAAAAAGGTGATATTACCCACCAGCACATCGTCTAAATGTCAATGTGCTGCTGAGTAATATCACTTTTTGTGATTTTCACAGTTTTAGATGTGTCACTCGCCGTTAACTTGCGTAAAAACTACAGATTTTTACATTTAGGCCTACATTAATATTTGCCATTTTATTACCGGTACCATTTCTGCACCCTTTTCTTTAAAACGTTTGAAATTTAAAAGTTTTTTTAACGTGCTATTCCCAATACCAAGCTGCATACCAAATTTGAAGTTGTTAGCTTCAACACAGTTGCAGAATAAAATAAAGTCCCGTGCATGCCTCGGTGCAGTGTGCTGCCACCTGGCGAATTTAACGGCGTTATCCCAGAGCCATTATGAAAGCTGCTTGACGATAGCTGCGAGTGCGACTGTTTCCCCTAACTTCGCAACAGTAACAAGCACCGTGAGACATCGTAACATCGCAGCAAACGTCGTAATAAAGAAGCAAGACCGCACAGTCACCTGAGGCCTCCACAGGTGCATGCGTGTAATGAACTCGCCCAACCAGACAGCCGTGCGGACGAGTCCATGTTGTCACGGGACACACATCGGGACAACGGGAGAGACAACGGAACAAGGTGAAAACATAATTGCCTCCGCTGTGGGCAATGGCATAGAAAGGCGAAACCTCTCTGTCTATCGCCGGTGTAAAGTAATTAGCATAACATCGGTACCGGAGTCAGTGGCAAACTCGAGAGCAGTGAAATCGTCGAGGACAATGTGGATGCCAGGCTTGGGAGATCTCTCGATGGACTGTGCGTGTCCGAGGTCGAAGACGGCGCAGTGCGACGTCGCCAGTTGACCGGCAGCTTGTTCTGTCTCGTACTTCTCCAGGCGGACTGAACCACCAGTACCAGGCGACGCGCGGCGCAGTATCAACCATCGCTTGTTCCATTTCTACAACATTTCACCTATTAACCCTTTAGACGGTAAAGCTAATTACAGAGCTACATCAAATAATATGAAGTCGGTACACTGGCCGTTGATGTGTGGGCTTTTACATTTGGTACAGTGAGAAGGGGACTGGGTGGGACCGCAGGCCGCCCAGGCTCTTCATCGCTGCAGTGTACCAAACGCAACAGTCCACCTATCAACGGCCAGTGTACCAATCACCGCATTGCTGCATTATGGTCCGTTGTTCTGCGATTTTAATTAAATGGTTAACGACGCTCCAACTGCAAATGCTAAGTTTTGGTAATTTTTTGGAGGAGAAGAAAAATGTTGAGTTTCTTTCTTTACGGAAGTTAAAATGGTGTGATTCAGAGGCGCAGAACTGTACACAACTTTGACAACAGTCTAAAATTGTGGGGTAGCCTGTGTGAAGATTAGATGTACAAGAAGCTTAGCTGTCGCAGAGAGGTCGCGCGCACTCCGTGTAGTTGAAAATGTTGCAAGTCACTCAAGGTCACTGGAAGTTATTTGATACACCGTTGAGGAAGGTGGGTGTGTGTGTGTAAGTTAGTAGTATTCCATTGTAACTATATCCATTTTGTACCGTTTCTGAGATATTCAACGTCGAATAATGGCGCGCCATTCAAATCTTCGTTAACGGTCATTCAAGGTCATTGAAAAATGACACCGATGGATAGATCACAAACGAATTTCTATCAGTCTGCCATCTTAAGTATAGCGCTATCTTGTACCATTTACGAGTTATTAGACGTTGAAAAATTTGGTCGTCACCTTGAAATCTAGGCTAGCTAGCGGTCACTCAACCTGCTAATTTGTGCACGATAGGTACATCGCTGCTGACATCTACAGAGCAGACCCGGGTCTATCTTTGTTTCCGCTCACAGCGTGCGTGTATCTTCATTCATCTCTACTCACAGAGAGCTCCTAAAAAGCTGTAATCGTAAGGCGGTAAGTTACGGTACTCCAAGGTCATTCATCGTATACGTGTACGTGTATTCTTTATAGTTGGTCAACGGCTGGACCGATCGGGACCAAACTTTGCGCAGGGATTCATATTGATCCAGGACTTGTTTTAGGCAAGGTCAAGGTCAAAGTAAAGGTCAAGGTCAGCGCGCCAAAGACGCTAGAATGGACAGAGGCGTAGCGAATGGAGTGCCGCCGATTCTCTCCGTCTGGAAGACGGGTATCACAACTAGTATTAGCTACGTACAGAACAGTCAGTTTGCAGAGACTGATGCGACTCACTCCAAGGTGTTTGCTTTTAACTTTGGCGTAGCCTTGTTTGACGATGTCCGCCATTTCTGTCCTAGCAACTGCAAAACACAATACACGGCTAGATGTATAGGCACGCACGCTAACCCGACGCTTTAACCATTACGCCAAGCCACACTTGGTGCTATCATGAGTCAGACTCAAAGTGAAGTCACGTTACCGTGCCTATTGATGGGCGCACAGCACTGTTGTATTTCATAGGCCCAGTACTACACACGGCCTACATCTCTGGCCACCTGTATAGGCTGGCCAGAGAAGTGAATCCACTTTGATTGTTGACATCTTTAAATAAAACTTTGATTTGTATGGTTTCTGCGGGGGTACTGGACCGTCTGGCCCAAAAAATAACCAGCTATTAATTAAATAAATATAATATAATAAGAAGGCATATTTTACCGACTCTTAAAGGTGTACTCCGGTCAAAAAAATGAATTAGCCAAAACTATATTCGCCGTGTAGTGTATGCATATACAAGTTATTTTAGATAGTTAAATTAAATTTACT
>Ga0209149_1000758_pt1 | contig 14333 bp, 10 predicted proteins | sample WorMetTyACAVOLI2_FD_187423 | JGI IMG/M metagenome (GOLD analysis project Ga0209149, IMG submission 187423) | Marine gutless worms symbiont microbial communities from Max Planck institute for Marine Microbiology, Germany - Olavius algarvensis... ... | reverse complement strand
CCATGCCGGTATTAGAGCTGCTTTATTCGCTATTAAGTCAAGCTTTGGGTTGCCAGATTCGACGATCAAAAAAAGGTGGAATCTTCTGCCCAATTACTTCCAAAGCTTGTTAAAAATAGCCTTTTTTTGGGTTATAGTTCCGTTATTTTATAATCTTGACCTTTCCCTAAAATAGGACTTTAGAGCCAACAGAGGGGTTGCGTTTTCAATTTTATTCCATATCAAGAATGGTGATGCGAACCCCTTGTTTTCACTTCGATCGAAATATTTCAAAAATTTTCTGACAGCCGCTTCAACGAATACATTTTTCTGATCGTTTAGCCAACCATTTTTTAAACGACTCTTGAGATTCACCCGATGGTCTTCCTGCCAGCAGACCCTCCATACTAATATCTTCATCAATATCTTCCCAATGCATTCCCTGTCCCCTGCCAATAAATCGCCAGTTGTTTCGTTCCTGCTCAGAAGCATGTAAAAGTCTCGGAAACCATGCAATGGGAACGGAAATACTACGTCCATCGCTAAGATCAACACTCAGTGTGTCATCTGTTAGTGAAGCGTTTAAAGCTTCCGGTATTCTAATTTCAACGGCCAAAGTATTCATGCCATCCCTCCACCAATTGATCTTGGTACTCCATAATTATTTGATGTATGCGATTAATTTCCCTTCGTGAAAATCCTCCGCTGCTTTGCAGTCTGATGGGAATCAGCCAAAATTTTGCTACATTCTCGTCTCGCTCAACATGTACGTGTATCGGCTCGTCCCGATCGCCAGCGTAGAAGAAAAAACGGTAAGGACCAATTCTAAGAATCGTCGGCATAACATCCTGCAGTATCAATCAATCGAGTCATTAAGGTTAAATTAACTAACAACACATGGTTAAAAGGATTTTAATATCATATCAAAGTTTTGTAAAGAGCTGAAATTTTTTAAATGACCTCAGACAGCCGCTTCAACGAATACATGCCCTCCAACCCCTTGATCGGTTTTGGTTTTTTTTCGCGCTTTGAATAAAATAAATGTTTAAACCGCTGGTAATTGGCGGACACAAACTCCTTGGATCCGATAATACCCGAATCCGTAAAATAGCGTGTGCGGTATCGAAAACGACTTGTGCGGCTGATTTCAAAGTCCTTTTCCCGTTCCTTTGCGACGACCTTGTCATCGACGACCTTGGCCTGCATCTTGTCCGGGCGGTTTAGCGCCCCGGCCTCATAAACATACCGGCGATATAGTCTGATCCGCTCCTTTTTGCTTCTGACACTAAATTCTTTGAGTCCAAAGTCGGTGGACAGAAACTGATCTTTGTTTTCGGTTTGCAGATGGTATCCAAGCGAATTCCAACGGTATTCTTCAGGTCTGTCAACCATTCCAGCCCGCAGCGGGTTCAGATCGATATATGCCAGGCAGTTGATCAATGTCTCTCCTTTGTCGACAATCACGCTTTTAAATCGATCTCCCCAAAAATATTCCCGGCGGTTATGGCGCCGGTTGTAGTACCTGGCAAAGCCGACTTTGATTTCCCGCATTAATTCGGAAAGACTAGACAGCTTTTCACGCCAATAGGGGATTTGGTCTTCGACGAACTCCCGGCTTTCGCCAAAAAAATGCTTCAAACCGCTTCTGAATATCTTCATCCGTAAAATGGTCTTCCGGAATCATTTTTACCAGCAGATGAAGTGATCGCCCATCAGGCAAAAGCCCAAGATCTCAGTAAAATACAGCGCTGAAAACCGTTTGATCAAATCCAGCATGAAATCCTTTTCGACATCCTTTAACGGAAAACCATCCAAGGCGGTGCGGGACATAACATGGTAAACAGCTATCTGCTCAGCAATTATCATTCGTGAGGTTCTTGGCATTTCTTAGCTCCTCCTCCGTTGCGTAATATTTTGCATGCACCATTTATATTAAGCGGTTAAATTATGTCAAGTATAATTTGCCTGTCCCTTATTTTCCCTTTAAGATCAATTTCCGGTCTATTATATCAGCCGGTGTCAGATTTAGGACCTCACTGACTCTCATACCACTGCAGGCCATCACTTCAAGCACTATCCGGTTGCGAACATTGTCCGTTCGGAAAATGATTTCGTCGACCGTCTCTTTTTCAATAATTTTCCGATTTCATAGTATGAAAGCTATCTGCATTCGGACCTCCGTCAAAATTGAGGGTAATTTTAGAGCATATCGTAGATTTAGTAGAAATCCATATTATCGCAATTATTCGCTACTTGCCGAAAGCCCATATAATGATTGACTGAAACCCATCGGCTTTAGTATAAATGCTGATCAATCATTTTTGATTTTCCAATTCCACCTGACCTGAACCGGTTCTTAATTCCCAGAATCGAATCCGATTTCACATCTGATGCTTGCGCTCCTTTGAATAGCCCACATCCTGAGGTCCTCTGTTTGAAACCTTAACAAAGGGGGTGCCCTTATGGCAGAAGAGGGTTTTAAACGCAAACTCACCGCTATTCTTAGTGCCGATGCCGTCGGATACAGCCGCCTCATGGTTGAAGACGAAGAAGCCACCGTCCGCACCATAACCGCTTATCGGGAGGTGCTTTCCACTCTTATCCAACAGCACAACGGCAAAGTGCTGGATTCTCCAGGCGACAATCTGCTGGCCGAGTTTGTCAGTGTGGTCGACGCGGTGCAGTGTGCAGTGGCCGTTCAAAAAGAGATCAAAGCTCGTAACGACGCATTACCTGAAAACCGTAAAATGCAGTTCCGTATTGGTATCAACCTCGGCGATGTCATTCAGGAGGAAGAGCGCATTTACGGTGATGGTGTCAATATAGTAGCCAGGTTGGAAGGATTAGCTGAGCCAGGAGGTATCTGCGTTTCCAAAACAGCTTTTGATCATATCGAAAGCAAGCTGCCTTATGGATATGAGTGCCTGGGCGACCACACCGTCAAGAACATCTCTGAGCCGGTGCGGCTGTATCGGGTGCAAATGGTGCCGGAGGTACCGGCGGATATCACCGCGGAAGAAAGCGCTTGATTAGCGTTTTGCGCAAGGCAGGGCTCATGTGATTGGAAAATATTTTGACCCATTTAAATGCCTAAAAAAAGGGGGAAACAATGGCTCACAATACTTTCAAGATAAAGTCAATCTTGGCCGTATTCGTTTTATGCTCTTTATGCGCGGGTCAACCCATCGGAGCGGCATCCCCGCCGGCATCCGATACGACGGCCAAGCCGGTGACTTCAGGAAAAGATGATTCAAAGGGAGCCGGCGACCAGCTGGCCGTTCAATTCGGCGAAGAAGAAATTCAAGCCATCGCGGAGGCTTTACCCGACGGTAAAGCCAGGCAGATGTTCAACCAAAAGGTCACCAAAGGTGAGGGGCTGAATGACGCTGCCTTTGATGAAGAATCCGTCAGATCGGGAGAGGAATTTGCCGTGCTTATTATAGATGGCGAAAAGGCATTTTCCCGTGCGCAGGCGCGGCTGGTTTCGTTTTTCACCCAACCCACATCCGCCATCGATACGCGTGAATGGGCGGCAGCATTTAATAGTTTAAATTTGGGCAGAGGTTTCGGACACCTGGTTCTGACCCTTTTTATCTCGGCTTTGTTTATCTTCCTCGGGCTGGCCGTCGAGTCACTGGTGCGACGATCAACCGAGAACCTGCGGCGTCAGATCCTGGACACGGCTCCGTTGGGACGTTTGCACTTTCTGGGACGCGTGCTTTCACGTCTCCTGTTGAATATGCTGGGCATGGGTACGTTTATTTTGACCACCTTTGTGCTGTGGGCCATATTTTACGATGATGGCGATCCCGGGTATGCCCTCATTTCCGGCGTACTTCTTCCAAGCTATTACATCAGGTTTTTTAACCTGGCCGCCAACCTTGTCTTGTCCCCCGCGGCCCCGGGGTTGAGACTATTCCCCCTGCCGGACGAAGACGCCAAATTCCTTTTCCGCTGGACCATTGCCATCGTTGTAACGTCGATCGTCATCGCTGATATTGCCTATCTTTTGCAGGGACAATCAATCTATGCTCACGCACAGGGAGCCGGACTCAGCGAGGAGACCTTTCTTTTCTTATACAGTTTGTCGGGGCTTAGCGTTTCCGTATTGATGGTGGCGGTGATCTGGCAAAGCCGGCACAGAGTTGCCCGGGCCATCTGGTCGGAAGACCCCACCGGCAAAAAGGCCAAATCTTCCATGCGCGCAAAATTTGCCGGAAGCTGGCACTGGTTTGCTATATTATATGTGATCGGCATGGGTGTCTTCTGGTTCATCAGAGGGCTGGCTGAGGGGCAAGTAGCTTTCCTGTCGACCCTCGTCAGCGTTTTCCTGATACCCCTCCTGATCGGTATTAGCAGCTGGGCCGAACGCTTGCTGGACATTGCAGCCGGTGTAGCCCCGTCAGAATTTATCTCGCCGGCGGTTGAAAGTTCAGAAAGTCTGGCTGATTCCGGGGCACTACCATCAGAGGCAGACGATCAGATGGCAGATCGAAAATCCTATCTGCGACAACATTTGCATCTGATAAAAATTATTCTGCGCGTTCTTCTGGTGGCCTTGCTGTTTTTTGTGATTCTACAATTGTGGGGCATCGACCTGCCGGTGGGCAGGCTTTTTACGTCCACCGCCCTGAACATCATAGGATTACTGCTGCCGGGGATCGTTGTGTGGCAATTTACCAAAGCCCGCATTGACCGGAAAATCAGGGAGGAGATGCCGGATGACGATGAAGAAATGGAAGAAGGCGGCCGCGGCGGTTCCCGCATCGGTACTCTGCTGGTGCTCCTGCGAAAATTTGTTTTCTCGGTCCTGTTTGTGATCGTCAGCCTGATCATGCTTTCGTCCATAGGATTGGATATCGGTCCCCTGATCGCCGGTGCCGGGGTCATCGGCCTGGCCATCGGTTTCGGCTCTCAGACTCTGGTCAGAGATATACTTTCAGGCGTATTTTTCCTGATAGACGACGCGTTCCGGGTCGGTGACTATGTCGAGACCGGTGGCATCAAAGGCATGGTGGAGCATATCTCATTGCGCTCGGTCAAGCTGCGTCATCCCCGGGGGATGGTGTTTACGATTCCGTTTGGGGATATGGGCGCGGTCCAGAATTTCAGTCGCGACTACATCATTACCAAACTGGATGTGCGCGTGCGCTATGATGCGGATGTCGAAAAAATAAGAAAAATAGTTAAACGCATCGGCAAGGAACTGCAACAACATGAAGAAATCGGTCCGGTGCTTCTCAGCCCGGTCAAGTCCCAGGGCGTCAGAGAGATGGATGATTCGGCCATGATTTTGCGGGTGAAATTCAAGACCCCGCCGGGAGAACAATTTGTTGTGCGCCGCGAGGTGTACAGGATGATCCAGGAGCGCTTTAGAGAACACGGTATCGAATTTGCCCATCGCAACGTCACGGTTTATCTCCCACCGGAAGTCACCGGAGCGGCGACTGCTGAGGATCAGGAGGACGGCGCTGCATCGGGTGGCGCACCAAATAAAACCCTGCTTGAAGCCAGCGCAGCTGCCGCCCTGGCGGAGGAGGATGAGAAGAAGCCAAAAAAAGAAAAAACATAGGGGTCAGGTCTTCATTCCTGACATCAAGCGACGAATCAAGATGCGACCCACGGTTTAAAAAGCAGATAAGGCTGCATAAAATGAAGACCCGACCCCTATGTTTTCTGCGGATGTGAATCTGATCTTATTCGACGGGTGTATTGTATACTTACCGGAGGTAATGGTCTTACGATATTCCCGCTATTTGTTATGCATCAGCTGCGACCAGGAGCTGTCCGCCTTTTTGATGATCGTACCGGGTTGTTTGGCGAAAAAGTCAACCCCCTTATTGGCCGCCAGATAGAGCTTTCCATCGATGATTTTAAAGTTCTCGGGGTTTACACCGGCAACCTTGCCGGCTGAAAGCGCGGCGGCTCAATGTCCGCCGTACTGGGGTGCGTATTTTTCCGGATCGGCCGCAAACAGGTTACGGTTTTGTTCGCTGGCGAAATACCATTTTGCATCGTTCCAGATGTGAGAGATGAAAAATTTAAACGAAAACTGACGGCCATATTGAGTGCCGATGCAACAGGCTATAGTCGGCTCATGGGTCAGGACGACGTCGCAACCGTGCAATTGCTCAAGAGATGCCAGAAAATAATGGATGATGTGATTCGGCAACACCACGGCAGGATCATCGACTCGCCCGGTGACAATCTCCTTGCTGAGTTCCCGAGTGTCGTCGAAGCCGCCAAATGTGCTCTAGTCATCCAGGACTCGCTGCAAGAACCGCTCACGTCGCTGCCCGAAGATCGAAAAATGCGCTTTCGAATCGGCATCAACCTGGGTGATGTGATTGTCGATGGGGATCGCATCTACGGCGACGGCGTGAATATCGCCGCCAGACTGGAGGGTCTGGCCCCTCCCGGCGGGATATGCATCTCGGGCAGTGCATACGATCAGATCCAAAACAAAATGACTTTCGCCTGTAATTACATCGGTGAACAGAAAGTAAAAAATATCGCAGCCCCGATTAGGGCCTATACCATAAAAGCCGATGACGAAGCCGCCGGCACCTGCAGCTTTTCGCCGGTTAACGATGCCCCACAACACCGATTACGTCTGGTTCTCGTTTTGGCCACTTTGGCCGTTGCCGTTGCGGCAGCAATCTATTTGTGGCTGGGCGGCCCGAACAGGGAAACAACGGTGTCCCCCACTACCGCCTCCCAAATGGCCTCAGGAGCCACACAGGAAAAGCCCTCCATCGGCGTGTTGCCGTTCAACAATTTTAGTGCCGACAAGGAGCAGGATTTTTTCTGTGACGGCATCACCAGTGATATCATTACTGACCTGACAAAATTCAGGCAACTTTCCGTGACTTCGGCGCACACCGTTTTTCAGTACAAAGGAAAGTCGATCGATATACGAAAACTTGGACGGGAGCTGAACGTCGGGTATCTCTTGAAAGGGAGCATACAAAAAACGGACGATCGCATTCGTATCAACGTTCAGCTCATCGACACCGCTAAAGGTGAACACGTTTGGGCGGATCGATATAACGAAAAACTGGAAAATATATTCCAACTGCAGGATAAAATCATACAGACCATTGTGAGCACCCTGGCCATCCAGATCGGTGATGCCGAGCGGTTACGCGTCATGCGAAAAGACACAAGAAATTATCGGGCCTATGACTACTATATCCACGGCATCGGCCAAATGATGCACAGAACGAGATCGGCAAACAGCAAAGCACGCCGATTGCTCGAAAAAGCGATCGAGATCGATCCGGAATATGCCTCGGCCTATGCGGCATTGGGGTGGTACTATGCGCTACAGGCTGATTTCGGCTGGACGGAGTTTATAGAACAGAGCTACCATAGAGCAATGGCCTTGGCTCAAAAAGCATTGAATATCGACAATTCCCAGGCCTCTGCCTATGAGCTACGAGGTTCGGTGTATGCCCGCAACGGGCAATACGATCTGGCAGTTGCGGATTTGCAGCACGCTCTCGAATTGAATCCGAACGACGTAGGACTTCAATTGGAAATGGGACATGTGTTCTTTTACTCCGGTCAGACGGAAAGAGCGATCCAACATATTGAAAAAGGTTTGCGCTTCAATCTGGATTGGAGGGGGGCATTGCGGACATGGAACTCGGGCTGGCATATTATCTCACAGGCAGATACGAGGATGCAGTGAATATCGTACGGCGTGGGATGTCTAGACAAAAGGATTTTGTTGGGCACTACATCACCCTTGCCGCGGTATACGCGCAGATGGGACGCGTTGATGATGCAGAAAACGCGGCGCGTAAGGTTCTGAAAATGCATCTCTTTTTCGAGGTGAATGATTACGGTAGCGCGTTCAGGGATCCATCGGACAGGGAAAAAATCGCGGACGGCCTTCGTAAGGCCGGTTTAAAGTGATATTGTAAACCAAGCAACAACCCGTACCCTTCGTAATAGTCGATGGCTGCCCATGCTGGTTGGGCATTGGCGCGTAGGACTTTAGAAATAATTGAGGTCAAAACCTGAATAGTGAATTAGCGCTCAAATCTAGTAAAAATAATTCACTATTCATGCTTTGACCCTCGATATTGCTCTTGACAGATGAACCCAGGGGAGCTTTCCGCGTGATCCGCGGCGGCAGCTGGTTTGATCCCGCGAAGTACTGCCTGTCGGCGACTCGCAGCTACTACCTGCCTGGCCGCCGCTGCCGCTTTCTCGGCTTTCGCCTGGCCAGGTTCGTTGATTTTAAATAACTTGCACCTCAATTTCCACGCCCTACCCAGCCATGCCAAACTAAAGCATTCAGAATTACCCCGAAAAACCAATCATGGCATTATTGTGTTCCGTAGTATAGCGTATGCAGGCCCTGGAGACGCCTCATGCTGCAATATGACGAACTAACTGGGCCCTGTTTCAGGAAAGGATTTGGGCTGGTAACTGCTCTATGATCGGATTTCCCGGCAAATGATTTATTCATTCCAGAGATCTGACCGGGGTAGCATTGCTTCATTGGAAAGTCTCCCTACTCTTAAGCCGATAAACCGCATATTGAGTCAACACCTGTTCACCGTCGATCATCTGTTGGATTGCGGGTGTTACTCGATCAAAGTTTTCGTGTAATCTATGCATGATATCAATTTCGGAAATATCCCTCCACTCGGCTGTATCGAAAACTCTGACCTCGTACTGAGGCATTTCAAACATCATAATCCGTATCTCCAGTCTGGCTTATTTTCATAGTGGTATCAAGGCTAGGTTCGGTTTCGAGACCATCGTTTGATATATCGGTTGGATTCCGAGGATCTTGAGTGCGAGGAAGAGATCTGCGGTTCAGGAACCGCGATTACCCGGTGACCCATTCCTTGACATTGGTCCCGGCGCAAGGTTTTACCCAGGCCCGGTCTGGGTAAAATAAATACGGCACAGTGATTCAGCCCGGTATCTCTGAGTATTTCCGATTAAGGATATGGCGACTCCGGATTAAAGAATAGACAGCTCGGGTAATCCTGCATAGTTTAAAACTTCCTCGAGAAACCGATCAGCGAGCTTATGACCATCCAGATGGAAAAAACAGTTGAATATCAGTTCCAAAACGGATACAAAATATAGCGAGGGTGGTGATATCACTTTATTATCTGGAATAATAACAAAATCTATATATTGGCAAGAAATCGTTCGCAGGGAATCTGTCAAATGTGGTGCTGATTTAGAGCATATCATCAATTTAGTCGGGGTCCAGAGAATCTCAATTTATCACAAGCTCAAACAAACTCGAAAATAGATCACCTTCTAATATTTCAGATAAATTTACGGGGACAACAATATGGTGATTATGGAATCATCACGTAAAATAAAAAATGTTGGTCGCTGGATAATTAGTTTTTCTTTTATTTGTTTATTCTATTTAACCTCCTCGGCTTTAGCAGATTATTGGCCAACCGAAGGCTGGCGAGCATCGACACCTGAAGAACAGGGAATGGATTCAAAAACCCTCGCAGACATGTTGGAGTGGATACAGACAAAGAGTTACAGCATTGACAGTATAACAATTATCCGTAATGAGTTCATTGTTACTGATGCATACTTTGACCCTTTTTCAAAGGAGCAAAAGCACATTATTCATTCTTGCACAAAAAGTATTATGTCGGCATTGATCGGTATTGCCATAGAAAAAGGGCATATCAAAAATATCGACCAACCTATCGTAGATATTTTTTCTGATAGGGAGATTTCAAATCTTAATGAATATAAAAAAGACATTACGCTTGAAAATTTGTTAACCATGGCATCTGGATTACAATGTAGGGATTCTTACCTATATAAATGGGTTGGACTATATGAAATGCAGAAGAGCACTGATTGGACTCAATATATTCTTGACCTCCCTTCGGTAGAACCACCAGGTGAAAGGTTTGAATACTGCAATGGGGTTTCTTATCTGCTTTCGGCAATTATCCAAAAAGCTACAAATATGAGAACCCTTGAATTTGCTCAAAAAAATCTCTTCGAGCCTCTTGGTATCATCGATGTAAAATGGCAAACCAGCCCACAAGGCATAGATATTGGCTGGGGTAGAATGTGGCTGAAACCGCATGATATGGCCAAATTTGGGTGGCTCTATCTCAATAAAGGCCGATGGGGCAACAAGCAGATTATACCCACAAAATGGATCGAGGCCTCCTCCCGTATACAGATCGATGCGACTGTGATTGAATTATTACAAATATCAGATGTATTTGATCACTATGGGTATCAATGGTGGGTCGATTTTGATGGATATTATGCAGCTGTGGGATATAAAGGCCAAGGCATATACGTTGCCCCAGAAAAGAATATAGTGACGGTTTTTACTGGTGATATTGTAGGAGGGGCAGCTCTCATTGTTAAAAATCTATTCGATTCTTTTATTTTACCAGCTGCTATATCCCAAAAACCTTTGCCCTTTAACCCAGAAGAAAATGAACGCCTGGATGTATTGATTGCCAGCATTTCTAAGGATTCAACCCCAGGATTCATATGGACTTCAGAAAAAGAGGGTTTGGCTAAAGGTGGTGTATTTAAGCGAGCCACATTACCGGCTTTTCGGTTTGAATATCCACAAGGCAGTCGAAAAGCAGCTATAGAATATCCGAGCCAGACCATGAGAATGAAAACCCCTGGAAATGTCTTTTTTTCAGCCTCTGTAATGTCCATCCCTGATGGAGTAAAATTAGAAGACTTCGGTCCAAAATATTATGCTCCAGACCTTCCAAATGTCCAGGTCATTTCTAATAAAAAAATTACACTGAAATGCGGAACAAGCGCATATAGAACAGACATGAAGTGGCTGTGGAAATATAATATACAGCTTTTATCAGTAATCGTATCGGCATATAAAGATGGAAAATGTGTCTTTATCACTACTCAATCAAGGGAATACCAGGATGAAATAACTTCTATTGTTGAGAGTTTAGAATTTGAGTAACCTTCAACATGGTTATACCCATGAAAAGAACCTTTTAACAATATACCCACAAAACCTTCAAAATAACTAATCTGCATCATATTAATAAAGCCGGAACCATCACATTATCTCAATCAATCACAACCTTTTTCGATATGCTGAAATCTGCACTATCTCCAACAAAGCTAAAATTTTACAGGGCTAAAAATTTTGAAGATATCTTTGATCGCTGGCCTGAACATAAAATTATAGATTGCTGCTATACATGCGACATTGAGGGCTACCTGATTTTATTAAGATAGGCATAACCTATATGAATAATACCGGTTTTCCACATACTGGCAAGAACTGTGAAATCAGAGATACGCCAAAATCGGGCCAAATTTTGACCATATCTTAAATTTTGAAGGGGTTCATAGATTCTCAATTAAACGCAAGTTGAGTGATATAGGTTTTAGATAGGAGATATCTGCAAGAATCATTTCAGGCTCTAACCACAATATATAGTATGCACACCAATTTGACACAAATTCATTTTTACGATATTTCAATATCACCCTCCTGGGCGGCTACATCATTTAACAAACGGCTTAACCATCAAATTGGGGATCTAAAATGGAATGCCCGAACTGCCAGTTTGATAATGCCGACGGCATGAATTTCTGCGGAAAGTGCGGGTATAAGCTATCCCCATCCTCGAAGATCAGTAGAAAAGAACCCTCCTTTGATGAAAAGTTAGCTAAGATTCAAAAATATCTCCCAAAGGGACTCACAGAAAAAATCTTATCCCAACGGGATAGGATTGAAGGCGAACGCAAGCAGGTCACCGTGATGTTTTGTGACATGGTGGGATTTACACCGCTCGTCGACAAGATCGGCCCGGCAGATGCCTATGGTTTGATGGACAAGGTCTACGAAATACTGATTCGCCAGGTTCATGAATTAGAGGGGACGGTCAATGAGATGACCGGTGATGGTATCATGGCACTTTTTGGAGCACCCATTGCCATAGAAGACGCGCCTCAACGTGCGCTCTGGTCCGCCGAATCAATTCACCGGGAGATCGCGCATTTTAGCGATCAGAATAAGAAAATTGGACCATTACGGATGCGAATCGGAATTAATACCGGTCCCGTGGTGGTCGGTACTTTGGGAAAAGACTTGAGGGTGGAATTCAAAGCCGTGGGGGATACCGTCAATCTGGCTTCCCGTATGGAAGGCCTAGCAGAGCCTGGCACAACCTATGTTACTGAAGAGACCTTTAGACTGACCAAAGATCTTTTCCGGTTCAAGGCGATAGGTAAAAAGACCATTAAAGGAAAAAAAGGAATTATCCCAGTCTACCAGCTTTACTCTGCTAAGGAAGATATCTATCGTCCGCGTCTTGGCTCCGAACGGGTGATCTACTCCAAGATGGTTGGGCGGGACAATGAGCTCAATAAAGTTGAGCTTCAGCTGATGAAAGTCATCAACGGTGAGGGCTCAATAGTAAATATTATTGGTGAGGCCGGTATTGGCAAATCACGACTGGTCGCTGAATTAAAGCGACGCGATGTGATGCAGAGAGTAATTCACGTAGAGGGCAGAGCGATTTCAATGGGAAAAAATTTAAGTTTTCACCCTTTCATTGATCTCTTGAGACAATGGGCTCACATAGGAAAAGATGATGAAAGCGGGGCGGCAGTTGGCAAAATAGAAGCCATTGTCAGAAGTCTCTGTCCGGATGACGTCACCGAGATCGTTCCGTTTTTGGCAATCCTCATGGGAATGAAGCTATCCGGCAGGTACGCGCAAAGAGTTAAAGGAATAGAGGGTGAAGCGCTGGAGAAACTGATTCGGAAAAATGTACGAGTGCTTTTCACCCGGGCCTCGGAGAAGACGCCGTTGGTTATTATAATGGAGGACCTGCACTGGGCGGATACAAGCTCTATCGAACTTCTGGAATCCCTTCTCCGCTTAACAGGGACGCAGCGGATACTTTTCATCAATGCGTTTCGACCGGGATTTCAAGAGACAGGAGAACGTATTATTAAAACCATCAGAGAAAAGCTCTCGGTGTATTATGTGGAGCTCATTCTAAAACCCTTGAATGAAAAAAAAGGCGAAACACTGATCACAAATATGTTGAAAGTCAGCGGGGGGCAACATGCGGTTATCGGTCAGATAGTGCAGCGTGCAAGTGGCAATCCATTTTTCATCGAGGAAGTTGTAAGGTCATTCATTGATGAAGGCGCAGTGGTTATGAAAAACGGAAAATTTGAAGTTACAGAAAAAATTGAAACTATCGCCATTCCGCATACAATCCATGACGTATTGATGGCCAGAATTGACCGCCTCGAAGAGAAAACACGTAATCTGGTGAAAGTTGCCTCAGTTATCGGTAGAAACTTTTTCTACCGGATTCTTTCGGAGGCCGCAAGCACGATTCAGGATATGGAGGAGAGACTATCCTACCTGAAAGATTCCCAGCTGATCCGGGAACGCCGCCGAATGGAGGAACTGGAGTATTTATTCAAGCATGCCCTGGCGCAGGAGGTCACCTATGAATCGATTTTGCCCAACAAGCGTAAGGAACTCCACCTAAAAGTAGCGGACTCCATTGAGAAGGTCTTCAGTGAAAAATTACACGAGTTCTACGGAATGTTGGCCTATCATTACAGCAAGGCCGAAAACTTAGATAAGGCTGAGGAAGCGCTGATCAGAGCTGGTAGGGAAGCACTCAAATCATCAGCTTCGAATGAAGCACTGAATTACTATCAGGAGGCGCTGGCTCTTTATTTAAGAAAATATGGAGATTCGGCTGATCCTGACAAAATGGCCATGTTTGAAAAAAATATTGCGTTGGCGCTGTATAACAGAGGGCAATATGATGAAGCCCTGGAATACTTCGACAAAGCGCTAAACCTTTACTGGGGAAAACTGCCAACTCATAAGGCTACGGAAATATTGAAAGTTTTATCCGCTTCTTTTTACCTTTTGATAACGTTATACTTACCGTCTCTGGTTTTCAGAAAAACACCCACGCAGCGGGATATTGAGGTTGTCGATCTGTTCTATAAAAAAATTCAAGCGTTGGCTATCATCGATCCTATGAGATTCTTTTTGGAATATCTGTATCTTTACAAAGGTGTTACAAAATTCAATCTAAAAAGGTTTGAACTCGGGTTGAAAATTTTTAGCGGTGCCAGCTCATTGTTTTCTTTTACTGGCATTTCATTCGGCTTAAGTCGGAAAATATTGGATTCTGCCGAACAGGGGGAATTTAGTCATGATTCCAAAATTCTAGAGCCTGCGCATAAACTTAAAATTGATCAGAATAAATTACAAAATTGTAGGTCCAACATTTTAAATTTGGTCAATGTTCTTTGAAAAATTGGTTAAAGCAGCAATCTGCTGTGCTTCAGGTTAA
>Ga0209149_1000757_pt1 | contig 14337 bp, 13 predicted proteins | sample WorMetTyACAVOLI2_FD_187423 | JGI IMG/M metagenome (GOLD analysis project Ga0209149, IMG submission 187423) | Marine gutless worms symbiont microbial communities from Max Planck institute for Marine Microbiology, Germany - Olavius algarvensis... ... | reverse complement strand
AACCCTGCTATAACTAACTAAGATGATGTGGCTTTGGCGACGAGTAATAGAGGATGTAACCTGATTGTTACAGTGTAGTAGATTGGGATGATGTGATCATGTTTTAAGATTGGATGAAAATAGCTGCGTGAAAGTATGTACGGATTACCAAGTGGAGGTTATATGTACACTCTGTCTCAAAAAAAACTGGACCCCGATGATTAGTTCGACATAGCTTCACCAATTCACAACATTTACTAATTATTTTTGGTAGAGAGAGACCTTATTCAATTATCAATTGATAACGATAAAAAGTTTTTAAATTGGCTTAGAACCAGCTGCATGGTTTCCATAACAACAGTGGTGAGTTGACACATTCGAACGGCAGATTTCTGGGCTGACTTTGAACAACGCATTATCGACAGGGCAATGAACGAACGATTCTGAGCGCGTGTCACGGCTGAAAGACAGCGCTTAGAGCACTTGTTGTAACTTTTCATACCACAAAACATTCTATTGTTCCGATAGAAACACTGTTTGTTTAAATGGTTTAACTTTTCTGCTCATATTGCAGCATTAACCGTGGAATGACACACAGTTCACTATTGCTATGGTAACGTTTCAGCTGGTACACTGCTGTAAACACAAATGCTTTCTAATGTTGAGGCTTAATTAAGAACATTGAACAGAGATTGTCTCCTAAATTTTATTTAAATTAAAGAACTTTCAATCAAGTTATGTCACACTGTCGTCGAGTAGCAGTCCGTTTTTTGAGACACAGACCGTCACATCGCTACTGTTATGGAAACTGTACAGCTGGTCCTAAGCCAATTTAAAAACTGTTTACCATAGTCTATTATGAATTGAACTGAATCGGGTCTGTTTCTCTTTGGCAAAAATAACTAGTAAATATTACAAATTGGTGAAGCTGTGTCATATTAGTGGTAACGGTACAGTTTTTTTAGACACAGTGTAGCTAAATACCTACGAATGTGCACAACACAGCTTGTGACTTGTTCCGATATCTTGCTTGTAGAAAGTTGCAGCAGGAAAATGGCTTCATCGTAACTGAACTGTAATTGTAACTGATTATAAGTCCCATCTGACCATAGGCTATTAGGGCTAGCTTGCTCAGTATTTTGGTGCAGAGCTGTAGTGTTAGGTGGAAAGTCAGTGGCAGTAGTTACTTCTGATGCCAGGAAACAAAGATCAGCTGTTTTACTAGAGACTGTCACTGAAAAGTATTTTATGGGGAAACGGGAGTTATTACTACCTCCAGCAACGCGGAGGTTATGTGATCCAATCGCTTCATGAATTAAGTTATGCATGGATTTACAGGAAATTTTTTGGAAGTGATCCAGATTGACTTTCGCTGTCATTTAAAGGTCATAGTCACCCATCGATTGTCATTTCCGCATAAAATTGACTGTAGCGCAGAAACTGTAAGAGATGCAGCCAAGTTACTATAGAACACTAATAGGAAGTTGTATTTGTACTGTCCAATGGCGACGTCCTTGGATGTCCTTGGAGCATGTTTCAAGGTCAAACTAGGAGATGATCTAGTTTCTGATAAAAAGGCAGTTTTTCAGATTGTGGCCTTGGCAGAGGTTTGCACTCTCTGAGTGCTCTAGTTTTAATTGTTATCTTTTGATTATAAGTGACATACCATATTAGTACTTCGTGAGTAATGACTAGTGACCAGCAGCATTTTACAGTCTCGGAAGTGCTGAGCTGGTGGTAATGCGGCCATCTTTTGCCTATGCTAGCTGATAGTTGGATTCGAGGTGCAGCTTGCTGACATACCAGCGCCCCAGTCAACCACACAGTTTCTTAAACTTTAATACATTTTATTTTTGTTATTAAGTTAATCGAAGCTGTGTTTATTGGTGGGGCTTTTAAGTAAATTTTGTGTTCTTTGGTTTTTGAAATACTTACTCTCTTTACCAGTCTGCTGAGGGGAAAGGCCGTACAGAGGTATGGGGCTAAATTTTTGTCACGTACGGTATTTTGTCACAAACCTGTGTGTTGTCTGCTTCGTTGTTCGATGTAAGTGTTCCGTACTGCTCAGTGCACTGCGAGTCGTTTATAATTGTCTCAAATTTGCCCAAATTTATGTATTAGTGACTTTGTTAATGTTGGTGAATTGTATGCAATTTTTAGTTATCAGTACATTTTTTGGCTATCCTTTATTATTACGATTATTATTATAATTTACTCAGTAGTTATTTATGCAGTGCAATACCGCAGTCTGAGGAAGCATTTACCGGAATATACCTCTGAAAAGAAGCATGTTCTGAAAAGGATAAATACTTTATTTTCTGTATGTGAATATCTTTTTGTTTAGTATTATTATTGTTTAGTTCCACTTTTCAGTGTGGTTATTGTTTTGTGATTGCATGTCAATGTGATCAACTATCAGCAGTGTACGAAGGTTTGTTTCAGGTTTTTTGCCTGGGAAGGTTGAATGTAATGCATGGTCTGTTATCTTTAGCGCATTAGCTGCTGCTTTAATGATTTTCTCTGGTCGCATGTGGCTTCCAGGCCCGTAGCCAGCCCTTCTGATAATGTGCGGGGTGTCGTTTTCCGCAGATTTTGGACCTTTTTCCCAATGGCTGTCTAGGTGAAACCTCGATTTTTAAAATAATGACTGATGATGTTACTTTGTGGCCAGAGCTCGAGTCTACATGGTAGATGTGTTTAAAGAACACAATGAAATTCCATTTCATAGATGGACGATATTCAAAATGTTAGGGCTTGAACAGTCGGCAGAAAAGTGGACCTTTTAGTGGTGGGGGTCTTCCGACCGTCGCTCTGACCCCTTGGCTACGGGCCTGGCTTCCTTGGGGCTCTACTAACTTTCCTAGTCATAGAAATATGCTTTGAAAGGTTGTTAATATGTGGGTGTACAGGGTGTGGCTAAAACATACTCTGACGAAAACTAAAATTTCTAAAAAAAATAACTTAAAATTTTACTGCAAAAATGTCCATGATTAATGTTGAATTTTGTAAAATTACTACTGGTAATGCAGATGACAAGTAAATAAGTAAGTAAGAATATTTGTATCCGGCACCTAAAAGCGAGAGTCGTTAGGTGCCAGACTTGTGAGTAATCATGGAGAATTTTTTTAGTAAAGCATTAAGTCATCTCTGAAAGTTTATACTTTTTGTTGGGGTACATTTTTAGCTGCACCCTGTATATGTACTGTGAAAACATACAGTCGCATTTGATGACCGTAATTGCAGAAATAGATGATCCATATAATACATTTTCTCCTCAAGTGTTTGCTCGATGACAGGTTCTAGACACCACTGTCCATTTTTTTGCACCATTCAAGTGATTGGCTTTGAAGATTGTCTCCAAAATGACATCGGTTGAGTGGGACGTTAAACTCTACTGTACCACATGCATTCTATTGTTTATGTCCGTTGTCCTTTTGCATTGTCCAGTCTAAATTTCAGTCTGCCTCGTCACGTGCGATCTCTCTCTTTCCGACAGTTCGGGGCCTGTTTCTACACGTATGGCCTTGCCAAATCAACCGTCTGTGAATGCGACCAACAGCTGACTGTTGAAACTTGTCAAAAAAATTTGATGGCAGCATATACAGTTATTGAGCCATTTGTTTGTTTATTCATGGCAATTTGTAAAGCGCAGTACGTCGACAATGTCGAATCACAGGTGCTGGAGGCAGTCGCCAGGTGGTCAGTTATTGGCAAAGTAGTGAGTTTTTAAGTTGCGCTTAAAGCTGTCGAGTGAAGAGGACTGTCTGACCGAAAGTGGTATGCATTTCCAGATTTTAGCAGCACAGTAGGAAAAACTTCCTTTCCGAAGCCATTGTTGCAGCGTGGCAAGGATAACAGATTCTGACTAACTGAGCAGAGGGACCTAGGACTGCTGGGGCTGTTGAGGTGTTAATGCAGAAGAAAGGTAAGTGGGCTGACCAAAAGCAACTGACTGGTATGCGAGTGTTGCAGTTTTGAACTTACTTCGTTTGGTGACTGGAAGTCGGTGCTGCAATCTATCCAGCTTATTTTCCACGAGGTGGAAGGCGATGCATGCAACTGGCTGCAGACTACTGTAACTACGGCACTTTTGAAATGAATTGAACCACTCCAGTCTAATTCCGTTCTAGTCTACCTTCAGGAATGTCTTTCAGCAGCCTATCACTGCACAGGACATGACCTAACCACTTTGCTCTTGTTCTAAAAGTACATTTTACTAAAGTCGTTTTTCCTGTTCTTCCTGTAGCAATTATTTGGTATGCAGTCTATCCAGCTTATTTTCTCCATCCTCTTCTATATCCTCATTTTCCTAGCCTGCAGTTGTTTTGTGTTGTCTTCAGTTATTATTTTTCACTGCACCACATGATATGTGTGCAGTTATTTGCATTACTGTTACATCTCTGATGGACTCGGTGCATGTTACGAATTTTATTGTGCTCAGCTGTGCTAGAGCATGACTTAGCCATAGACAGCGCCATCTGTCCATCCGTCTGTCTGTCTGCCTGTCTGCCACAAGCCGGTAACATGTGAAAACAAATGCTCATAGGATTACTTGATTTTCACAGTCGAGTAGCCGAGCGACCATAGTTTTTTGATACCGACTTTCATACCTAGGTCTCGGGAACCCCCTTATTAGGGCTTCAGACGATACTGGGGTGGTTAAAATGGCAAAAAATGGAGATTTTAGAGCAGTAAATCGTTATGTCTTGGAAATGATAGAAAATAGGCATATACAATGTGTCCCGAAAAAAGCGCCCCCCCCCCCCCCCCCCCCCCCTATGTAAAGTACAGTAACACTCATAATACTGAACAGAAATCATTGAAAATTACAGAGAACATACTGACATCCATTTGAACATTGTGTGCTAAATTGCAAGTGAGTTCAGTTGTAAGATGATGGTATTATTATTTGCTATCAGCGACACACCAAAAAAGCAATTTTCCAAAACGAAACTATCAGTGTTAAATCCAATTAACAGTCTGCAAAGCAATCACGGTTACAAAATGGTGTTCAAAATGTCCACCGTCAGCGTTCACACACGCTCACGATCGAGTACGCTACTGATAACCGTGCGTGCTGTTTTGATAAAGTGAAAAGTGCATCAATGTTGACGTCAGAGTGAGCAATATTGACATCAGTAAGTAAACAATATTGGAAACTGCTATTTTGGAGTACCAATTTATAATTGCTAATATTTCACTGAAGGTAAGACAGATTATCTCGAAAATTCATCATTTTATCGATATTAGATACTTATTTATTCTGTTAAATGATAACTAAATAAAGTTCTGTATTTTGTAAGATATTTAGGGGGCCGCTTTTTTCGGGACACAGTGTAGTTATAATGAAAGACCACCAGGAAGTCGCATACACACTTTCGATTGGTACCGATTTCGATGCGTGAACGACTGTAATGCATCACCTTACACTATGGCTATTTCCGATGCTCACTGTGCAGGATTTCTTTTTTTGCGTTATTTTGCTTTGATTTTATTAACTTTAATCTATTTTTATGTTGCCACAACTTTTACTGTTTGAAGCAACAGTTAATTGAAGATGATGGGGATGGTGGGGTGGAGTAATTTTGTTAGCCTTGCCATTGGACTTGACTTTTAATTGCAGATGTTGCAATGTAATTATTGTTAGCTGTTCGTGACTATTTTTCCATCGTTTTGTTGTTGTCACATCGTGTTTATTTTGCATTGAGCATCCCGCTTTGTACGAGTTCTTCTGCTTCATTTCTTTACGTTTGATTTAACTGTTTTTAAAGAATATGCAAAGATATTGTAGATTGCTTTTATGCTGACAGTTAAACATTGTGTTTACAGCACCGTAATTTGTGAATATTTCCTCTAGTTGATGCATGCACTGCTTCGTGTGTTTATTCGCCACACGAATGCCGTTTAGTGTTACAAATCATGACTTTGTCGGTGCTTACTTAGCTGTGCATATCTCTGCTTCTGTTTATCTGCTTCTAACAACTGTGTTCTGAAAGCTTTCTATTATTGCTAAAAGTGTGTATTGACCGACTTAGTACAAAGATGGGTGATAGCTGGCGGGTAAACCATCTAGGTATGTATCTGGATCAGGTCGACTCAGCCTTCTACCCTCCATGGATGGTGAATGAGTATCAGCTTTCGGGCTGAGTAATAATAATGGCGATGGTGGATGTAGACTCTGTCAGCCTACAGGTGAACTCACTGCCCAAGTCATTTGGCACCGTTCTACATTCATCAAATGAACTGGGTGAACTCTCGCAATGGCTCTGCCATGATGACAGCATCATAAACATTGGCATTTGTATTATCATTATTATTATTATTGTTAATGGCTATCTTCCATGAATGGAGAAAGGAACTTTTCTGCCTTGTTCCCATTTTATGAAGAGTGTAATGGTTAAAATGTTTGATCTTCGATGTGGTTGTATTTTTTTTCTGTCGTTTGAAGTACTGAAGGGTGTAAACCACCATCTGTGCAGGTAACGCTGTAGAGTGCTCAGTATTTTGTTTACTTTTGCAATGATTTGTCTGTTGTGGTTGTTGTTGACAGTGCTAATCCTGAGAATGACCAGTACCGACGTCCTGCTGATCCATGCCGTCCCAGTCAGATGGGTCCACAGGCATACCTCGTCTTGGACGTCTTCAGCAACAAGGTATCTCTAGTTGCATGACCAGAATGGAATGGTTTGATTGCCGCACAATGCTATGCAAGCGCGGCCTACGCTGTCGCGCGGTGACTGTGTGCGTGTCCGTCCGTCATGTTCGTGGATTCTGTCAAAACGAATAAACATATCTTCAAAATCAGTGAAGCTATATTTATCACAGCCTGCATCATGCACAACCACGACGAATGGAAGAGAACAGAACAGAATTTATTTGTACACAGCGGTAAATCTGAAGCGGAACATGCGCTCGACGTTTCGTACTATTGAAGCTAATCACTGACAAACAGGAAGCATCGCGCGGCCTCTTTGCGACGGCAGAGCTACTTGTTTCAGTGTAGAGGAGATGGCCCATACCCACCGTGCCATGAGACCTCAGTTTGGGCCCACCCTGAGCTGGGTATCTGTATGTATGGATGGGTGTTTACCGCCCTCGCAGCAATAGCATCGCAAATTTGGTATTGTTTTCAGTTGTGTGTCTGTTGTGTCTGTTTTGTCCGTTTGTCAACGTAAACTCTTGAACCATTTGAGATATCATCATGAAATTTTTATGGGAATGAGATATGATCAAAAGCTCGGACGAATTTGAAAATGTGCTGCTTCCCGATGCACTGTGGCACTGTAACATCTCAGATGTTCTTGTTGTATATGTGATGGCGTTGGTATTGTCAGCGAAAGTTTTTCAGTGCATCTTTACTCCAGAACTCACTGTTGTCCAACTGCAGATCTTTCAAGTACTTCAGCACTTTGAAGAGTATTCTAAAAACTGAGCTGTCGTACTTATTATAGTCATTGAAAATTACGAATTTCATCTGAAGCTCCCAGCACAAGTTCATCATCATCATCATCATCATCATTTCTGGCGTGTACCGCAAAAGTGCGTACTGCCACTTATAGCCAGCAGCCTTCAGAGTGGCTGGTTCTGAGCCACATTGACTGCTTCAGTCAATGGGAGCTTGTAGGACTTAAGGTCATCTAGGACGTCTTCATCCTAGTAATCTCTTCCAGTTTTCTGGTGTCGTCGTCGTTGTTTCTGGCATGCAACTCACAATTGCGTAGCGACGTCGACATCATTTTCCACAGAGGGCGGTTCTGAACCAAATCTGCTGCTTCGGGGAGCGTAAGGTGGTGTTGTTTCAGATCCTGTTGGACGGTGCTGAGCCGCGTGATGCCGGGACGACCTAGTTGTCTTCTCCCGTCTGCCGGAGGGGAGGCTAACAGGATCGTCTTGGCATCTGCGTTGTCGTCCATGCGCATAATATGCCCAAATAGGGTAAGCCGGCATGACTGGATTATAGCAGTGAGTTGGGGTTGCTTCGTCAGCCTCCGTACGTCATCATTCTGTACAAACTGGTACCATTTGATGCCAAGCAGCATACGCAGACATCACTGGTCGAGTGCATCGATCTTGCATGCGTCCGTCTTAGATATTGCCCAGCAGTCCGAACCGTACAGGAATATTGTAAGATTGGCATCACTCTCGCATGCATCTATGTTGCCAGATGCTGTTATTGTTATAGTCGTTGTTATAGTACGGTTCAACTCCTGGTTGGACTAGTCATTCGTACACACATACTTTGCATCTTTCAGTGATCAGTATAATTTGGTACCAACCAAAGGGCAGTGATGCTATGCAGCTGGGAAGGTAACTAAGACATAGTACAGGCCATGTATCATAGAGTCAGTGGTATGCCTACCCACAGGCTCAGTGGCCTATGAACGTCATCCTGCACTGTAAGGATGTGTGGAAAACCGAAATTTGGTTTTTAAAAAGCGAACCGTTCAAAACTTTGACTTTGACATCCGTTTAGACAGTTTTCCAATAGAAACTGCATGCAATCTGCCATTCAAATAAAAAGTGAAGAAAAGTAACTTTACTTGCATTAAATGTGCAGATAAAGAACGTTTTAAAACATGACTGCAACAAAGTTTAGGATATAGATTTTAGAATGTAATTACATTATTTACCTGTTGATGTCGTTGTTGTGAGTGACGTCGGTGACGGCAAAGTCATGTCATCCACTGTTGCTGTAGTATTTGCTGTAAATTAACAACTCAGCTATTACTTGAGTAGTAAATAACTATAATATACGAAGCAAACCGCATTTTTTGATCCTAGCCGAAGCAAACTCATTCCGAACCGAATCCGAGTTTTTTAAAGACCGAACCAAAACCGAAATTAAAAAAATCTATTCCGCACATCCCTACTGCATAGTTTTATTTTTTTTACCTTGTTATTATTACTAACTCCACCAAGGCAGAGGTTATGTGATCAGTGCTGTTTGTCTGTTATTTGTTCTGTCTGTCTGTCTGTCTGTGAGCTGGATTAGTGCAAAAGTAATCAGCCAGTTTCATTGAAACATGTTGTTGTCATTGAGCCTACCAATCGAAAGAACTGATTAATTTTCTGTGGTGATGGGATCACTTTTTCACTTCCATCAGCATTGCGGAATAGGGGATTTTAGGAGATTTATTACCATTTCTCATATACAGTCACTTGCTGATTTTCATGACACATGGCAAAATGACTGACGCCCACAAGGTAATGAATCCACAATATTTTGGGAGTAAACCGGCAGACATCCGGATCCGAATCTGGATTAATCCGGAAATCTTGATTTTAATTTTGGCTGAGGTTAGACATCTTGATGGAGGTTTGCGCTCTCTCAGCACTGTCTAGTTACTCTATTAATGAGGCTGTCACACTAGCCATTGTGTTGGTTTGGATTCTGCAGCCGCTGCAGTGTACGCCAATCATCACATATGAGCTGGGCCGACGGGATAATGAGACCAAGATGTTGCTACGTGGAGACTGTTTTGGGCGAATTGCCGTTTGGGAAATTCCGCACATAAACGAAAACAAGATGAAGCTGGTGAGGCAGGAGAGCTTTGACAATCTGCCAGGTGACATGTCTAATTAAATACAGCTAGTACATGTAGTAATACAGGTAGTATGTCTGTAGGAGTTGTAGAATAGGCCTGATCTGTTTCCTGGCCAGATGGGATGAAAGGCGACCTGAACCAGGCTTCATTTTCGTTAGATTCAGTTTTACATATGTCAGTAGTTTTCATCTATTCTTGTTCAGGTGCAAGCAGTTCTTGTAGGATCAGGCTTTGATCTTGCTTGATTTAGCTCTCTATCTTCCAAGTACCTCTTAGGGTTCCCACTCACCTGGAAAGTCAGGGAGAGTCGGGGAATTAATTTGGTCAGGGAAAGTCGGGGAATTTTGGTAGCTTGCAAACGAAAATGGCGATTTTGGTCTACGTTTCAGGGAAAGTAGCTACTCGTTAATGTAAGTGCACTCAGTTTGTTATTTTCTTCATGCTTCTTGGCTTTTCACTCTCAGTGGTTTAAAATGTGGTAATGATAGCACAGGGAGTCAGTGTAGGGGAGGAGGAGCCGACTAAAATGTAGAGAAAAGTAGCTGTTGCATGTTAATTTGATCAGGGAAAATTTACAGGCATGGTCAGGGAAAGTCAGGGAATTTAATTCTTCATAAAGAGTGGGAACCCTGCCTCTGTTTCTTTGGTGTTTGTGGTGCTATTTAAATGTTTTTTATTACATTCTTTTTAGTGAGCTGAGCCTGGTGGGATTGGCCGTTGACCTAGTTGACTAACCATTGTCGTTCAATGCTATAACATTTTTGTTTGGTTATCTGACCTGTAAAATCGTACCTGAAATGACCTGTAATGTGTCGAGTGGGTTGTTAAACCCTAACATGCCGTACCATACCTACAGATGTATTACCTGTGGTGATGAACTGCAGTCGTCACCTTTTTGTAGCCGTGGATGTAGTGTGCACTGCAGAGAGCATTTAGGAATAGTAATACGACTGATTGGCAGATCGATATATGACATTCTGTTGGTCTGTTTTCAGTGACGCAGCCGAAATGTGTAACGTCCTTGCAGAATGAGTGGAATAGTCTGGATCGTCCACCAGAAGGAATTATCGATCAGCTGGTTGGTATATCATCATCATATTCACTTAATGAAGCTGACAAAACTCAATTTGTAAAATGAACACATACAATACAATACATAGTAACAGCAGTTAGTGAATGTCTGCAGTGCATTCGGATAATTAAGATATGGTTACATGGTTTAGTAATTTTAGGAATATATTGCCTTGAGTTTGTTGCTAAATTATGATTAGTTACATCCTTCCCCCGGTGGCACTATTAGTAGCGTCGCGGTACGCGCTGCCTGTTTATGGTAAAAAAAAGAGGAGCGTATAGTTCTTCGTGAAATTCACCTCAGAACTACGGGACGCCACTTGTCAGTGGGATTACACAGTGTTATCTGCCACCCGACAGAGGCCTTCACCCCAACCGGGCAGGTTGGTACTCGATTTATCGACCCCGTAAGGATGAAAGGCTGAGTTGGCCTAGTTGGCTGGTTACATACCGAAATGGTTTACCCGTCCACAGACGGTCACCCATCCGAGTACTAACCGGGTCTGACGTAGCGCAACTAATTTGATCGAAGCCAACGCGTTACCACTAAGCCAAACCGCCAACTGATCGGTGAGTTTGGGTTTGAGGCCCAGGCTGGCAAAATCATTGTGTCAGGTTATAGTGGCGTATGCTTTGAGATTAAATTCTCGGGCGGGCACAGAGGCTTCGACGGTATCCTCTTTAATTTGTGACCGTTGGCTAATACTGGGTTTAGAGACGCTCAGTATTTGTCGCTGCTTGAACCACTGATAATAGATGGTCCTGCTGTATGCGCTGGCCGGTCATCAATGGCTCTATTCACACGCACCGCTAAATTGGACCCTGGGGCCAACGGTGCGAGGTATGCATGAGCTATGGCCGTCCATCATGCAGTAGGTATTAGCCACCAGAGAAACAGTGGTTGTAGGCTGAGCAGGGTAAATATCATGGCACAAGGTTTCTCCACTCCTGATCCCTCCATTAGCCCTATAAGGAGAGGTCGCACAACAACTACACACTACACACACCATCAGGTTAGCCTGATGGTGTCGTGCAACACTACACTAGTCCCTTCCCTGGGGTTGCGCATTGGGCCAGCCTATGAGGCAGGCCTCAGTGCTGGCATGCGAAGGGAGCGTGTGCCACCCCAAAAGAGAAAGAAAGAAAAGAATGGTTAGTTACAATAAACTGTACTGTATACATGGATTTGCTGAATGGGTTGTACTTAACGAAAATCATTTTATGGCAGTATTGTGCTTACTGAACTTTATGCTAGTGCCGTCTTGCTCTTTTGTTTCTCTGGGGTCGTCTCATTGACGTTATTCCCTGCCTTCCTGTTTGAAGATAGCTGCATTTTGACATTTGACTGATAACATAACGTTAATAACGTAACATGTGACAAGTCATTTCTTTTAATTTTTGTGGGTGTTCTCAAAGTTTCTCTTCAACTCTACGGCACTTTAATAACAACTCTACGGCACTTTAATAACGTTTGTTTATGACGACGACACATAGGCTAGTGGAATCATGTCCCCTGACGAAATTAGATGGCGGACTAAAGAAACTACACACTACTGATAACGAATCTGTGGACTGGCTGAGTCCCTACAGCATGCAGCAGTTTTGGAGACAGGACTTTTTCCACCGCAGGACCACAAGTCTGGAACAGTCTGCCGCTCGATCTCAGACTAGTTCTCGGCCAGTTCAGACGGTTACTGAAGACATTTTTGATTTGGACAGTGCGGCCACGGCGCAGTGTGAACTGTTTTTAACTGTGCCGAATAGAAATATTCTTACTTATGTAATTTGCATATGCCAACAACAACAGTGTGTTTGTCTTTCAGAACACGATGAATGGCAAGGACCTTCAGGTGAGTGCGAGTACGTTCATGCCATCACAAGGCAAGCTGGCATGTGGACGATCAGATGGAAGTATAATCCTCGTGCCAGCTGTCGAAACGATTGTTCTTCATCTACTGGATGGCGGCCCAGAGTTGGGTTCGTGTCAGACTACTTTTACCATTTTAGCTCATGACAGCGGAATGGCTGAGAGTTGAACCCGTGAGCGAGTCAGTTGAGAGTTCTTTACACCACGATGCCACACATGACTGTGGTAGCCTTCTGAAAGCTTCATCTCCAAAATGACCTGTAATGTGTTAAGTGGGACGTTATTATTATTATTAAACGAATATTATTAAAGTGTCATTAAGTAGCCTAAAGATTGCTTCAAGAACACTTTTCAAAGTCAAAATACAAAACAAAATCCGATGTGCGCAGTTCGGAAAAGTTAAGGGAATGACGTGGCAAAAAGATGCATTTTCGGACGACGCTTGAAGGTGCCGAGTGTCTCAGATGCAGTGACGCTGGATGGCAAAGTGTTCCAGACACGATGCGCAGCGACGAAGAATGCGCGGTCACCAATCGTCGTACGACATGAAGATGGTGTTAAACCCTGCTATACCTGTACCTATACCTTCTGAAGACTATTGTGAAGTAAATTCTGAACAGATTGTTTTTTAACCAGCCATTCTTCCTAGTTCGTCACAGGTTAGGTCGGGTTTACCAAAGGTCAGTGTGGAGAAAACCTTCAGTGACTGGTCAAGCCAGATGTTTTACATACTGATGCTGGACCGCCAGCAGTGTAAAGCCAATCAGCTGTCAGATTGATCACGTTGATATCTTTCTCTTGTCGTAAAATTTGACTAAAATTTGCACTTTCTTCTTAAGCTGAGGGTGAAGCTTATTGTCATTGTCAGTTAATGGCTTACAGAAATAATATTGAAAAAAGTACTGTGATGACGACGTCAATAGCAGTGTTAAGCTAACATTATAGGCAGAAACACTGAAGTTTTCAACTTTTCTTTCTAGCAGTTTTGTATGTAGCATAGTATGCAAGATGTTGTTAAAATTATTACATTCATAATCAAGTGTTGCCAGCACACTCCATGTCCATTGCAGGGTGCTGCCACTTAGCGAATTTACTGGTACGATCCCTGACCCATTGGCTGTATAGTGTTCAAGTTTCATGCTGATAACTTAACAAACATTTTTTACAAAGTTACAACTCCACAAATATTGTGACAAAGTAACACATTTAGCTACAGAGGCGAAACATCGACTTGCAAATCTTTATTTGCCATAGGGAAGCAGACGGGTGCCATATTGCCAGGGTGAGGTACTGCAGTCTGGGTTTCTTTAACTCATTCTGGCAACTGTGCAATGCTATCCCAACCTCTGAAAAAAGGTGTAAAGTAAAGTAAAGTAGAATAATGGTGAATTTGTATAGCGCATCGTCGCAAACACGCCTCAGATGCGCTACCGCTTCTTGTAAGTCAGCGCTAATCTCCGCTAGCCAGCCTGTTCAGCCAGGCACCAGCACCACATTGTGAGACCATGGATACGGGCTGGTGTATTACGCGATGTGCCTGTTGACTCCCCCAGTTTTTGCCGGGTACTCATCCCACCCTGCCACAGAGTGTGTCACAGCCTGCCACAGGCTGAGTGACTGGTTCTGCACCGAGGTGGTTCACCCGTCCAAAGACGGTAACCCACCCAGGCGCTAACCGGGCCTAGCGTAGAGTAACTACGTTGATCAAGACCGTTTTACTGCTACACTAAACCGGCATCAGGTAGCGGTCCCTTTGTGTCAACAAAAAAAGGGTAGCTTATAGTGGTACCAAAGCAGTTTTTAATCATAAAGCACACACATATTAACACAAACGAATCAATTGTCAGTCACTTACAGTCACACACGGCTTACTTC
>Ga0209149_1000756_pt1 | contig 14344 bp, 6 predicted proteins | sample WorMetTyACAVOLI2_FD_187423 | JGI IMG/M metagenome (GOLD analysis project Ga0209149, IMG submission 187423) | Marine gutless worms symbiont microbial communities from Max Planck institute for Marine Microbiology, Germany - Olavius algarvensis... ... | reverse complement strand
CATTGTGTTCTAGCTTGTCTTGGTGACAGTAGTGATTGACAGTGAATTGACACTCGGACTATTTTACTTAGTTTCTAAGATAATATTTGCTTTTCTACTAACTCGTGATTGTAGGTTTGTTTATTGCTTATTGTTGATTGTTGATTTGAGTTTAACGACTGTTTTACTTATAATACAAAGTTTTATTTTGATCCACATAGTTGTAAATCTAAAAATATCATAAATTCCGATACTCTGACTTTACCTCCGACATAAACGTCACACATGGAAAGAAAAAAGACGAAGAACCATCACCAACCAGTCGTGTTGAGGGACAACGGATCCCGGGCCGTTAATGACAATCTTTATTTACCATTAATAATATACTTGACGTTTCTCGGTTAGCAGCAGCAGCCTGAGTGAACTCTCGGGACTTCATAATGACGATGAAACAAGGAAGGGAGAAGGAAGCTGACACACTGCTGACTGGGTGTTATAACGTGGCGTAAAACAGTAGTGAACAGAATATCCGTCGAATAAACCCGACGTTCAATTGGACGAGTAGTGCCAGGCACACTAAAGCTCGTCCCAAGCTCTGTTCTCAGTACCACGGTGTTCTACTGACGAATTTAATGGCATGATTGGCATGTCATCACCGATCTGTTCTGAACGTTTATCTAGTAAATAGAGATTTTCATAACGACGGCTTTAAGCGTTTCACGCGAAATTGCTAAGTTAGAAAGTTGCAAACAAAGAAGTTACGAAACGACGACCAGAAAAATACCTCACCAGCTGTCGCCATAGCGAGACAGACGTTCTGAATCGAGCCAAAGATTATGTGGGAACCGAACTTCGGTTATTGATGTCAACGCTGAGTGGTATTGGGTATTAGCAGAAGTACTGCCCGGTGTGGCATCGCCATGTAGCAGTTAGAGCATTAGGTCCAGACATGTAGGTCCAGATCACCGGTTAGAGTCTAATGTTTCCATTGCCGCCGGCGATACTCGGTCTGTCACATACAGAGTACAGACGAGGTCCGTACATCCAGCTCTCAGCTGATGTTTGCTTGTTGGCCTGTAGGCAGGCTACGTCGCCATGTATATGCAACATACTGTTCAGGCGCCCCGCTGCTGCTGCTGCTCGATTGCGAGATGCTTTTAAATCGACTTATAATAAGCTTAAACTGGCCGGAACGAATGCGTTTCGGACGTGACGCAGCTTCTGAAGTCGGAGACAACTCGTGGTGATCGGACCTCCAACGTGGCAGCACACAGCGCGCGTGTGGCAGGCACTAATGTACGCCGATGTGATTCACCGCGCACGCTCGCACATGAGCAAGTGATAGCGCAAACCGCTTCTCATCAGACAGTGGTTCGCAGGAACTGACTCACCAACTTAAAACATAGCACAAATTGACAAGGTTAGCAGAAATAGACGCGTTTTTAGGTAAATAGCTCGGATCGTAACTCTTCGCACCCGATACCCCCGTTCTCCTGTCGTACCCGAGAAGTGACATGTCATTACGGACACGTTAATCGTTTTTGTTACTTACTTACTTACCCCACAGCGCCGCAGTCCGGTCCCCATCGAGCGATGTAGTTGCTGAGACAGAGCGGTCGGCAACATGGGCAGCAGCAGCAGCAGCAGCAGGTAAGTACACACCTGGGCGCTGATTGCTCGTCGATGTCAGTGAAGCGTGACGGTCGTCGTCGTCATGGATTAACGCTGAACGGTGCTGCTGCGCATGCGTACTGCGGCGCTAATGTAATTACTTCCAGCAATTAACGACTAACAGAGCGTTGATTGGATCAGTCCTGAGCTCCAACCACATCACCCGGTCGTCTTGCATTTCTCCGTTAAGCAATTAGAACTCTGTTCGCTAACTGTACAGTGGTATCATCCTAAATAAACACTGAAAAGACAAAAATATAAAAGAACAAAAACGGATCAGGAATATTGCTATTTGGAAATTCCAGGTGTATTGTGGGCAAAGCGGTCAACAAATTCGAAAATAAACTTTAAAACACTGACAGTTTGTTATGAGAATATCTTTTATAATTTATACTTGCTTTAAATTATTGTTTGGCGTGAGTCCATTAGGTACTTAGGTGTTTACTTTGTTTCTTCAAAGTCACTGAAGTGTTCTTTCAGTAATTCCAAACGATCTTTCTATCGTTCTTTCAATGCTATATTTGGTAAGGTGGGTCGGTTAGCGGCTGAGCCTGTTACTGTTGAATTGCTAAAAAGTAAATGCTTGCCATCACTGTATTACGGCCTAGAAGCGTGCCCTCTCTCATCGGCCGACTTTAAGTCTTCGGAATATGTAGTTGTAGACGCATTCATGAAAATATTCAATACCAGATCCAAAGAAGTTGCGACCAGCTGCATGGAAATGTTTGATTTTCCGCTGCCTTCGGTGTGCACAAGTACTAAAAAATATAATTTTCTGCGCAAGCTTTACGTATCCGATAATATCATTTGTAGACTGTTTCTACGACAGAACACTCGAGACTTCACCGCTGCTGATGAATCGGCAACATATTCTCCAGATCTTAATGCTTTAGATTATTGCATTTAAGATATCCAGCAGGATTTGGTGTACAAAGGCCGACGACGTTTGTTTGCAAGACCTCAAAGAGGCAATCAAAAACAAATGGAAAGAGATCACCATTGAAACAGTTCGAGAATTCATTGCACAATGGAAAAAACAACTGAATGCGGCTAAAAGCAGAATAGAGGAGCAATTCAGCACATTTTCTTCTAATCGCTGTGACTGGATATTGATCTCACGCAGTGAGACGCGTGTTGAACTTATTGGTAATTTTGTACGTTTCGGACACTCAATACTCTGTTGCGTACTTTACTGTCAAAAAACAAAAGCATATAACGTCATAATTTCGCACACTGTTTAGCTGTGATTGCTCTTTAAAAATGTTATTTTTTTGTTTGAATTCTACTGCTGAGCAGTCAGTACAACATCATTGCAAAGTTGGGGACGTTTTTATGAGCCACCCGGTATTTTACGTTGCGTGTTTGTTTCTAGACCAAAACTGCCCAAAAACATACTGCATCGCCTGTGTCTACCCCAGGGTCGGATTTAGGTTGGTGGGGGCCCTGAGGCAAACATTGTTGTGGGGGCCCTTCCCTCCCTCCTCTCCCCTCTCCCTTCCCTCCCTCCCCTTCCCTCCCCTCCACTTATATGCGGGAGGTCCGGGGGTATTACCCCCGGAAAAATTTTGAAATCCTAGACTGCTGTAGGTGTGTTTTACTGCATTCTTGGTCAAGTTGGTGGGGGCCCCTATTTGGTGGGGGCCCTGAGGCAGCTGCCTCATTTGCCTCATAGTAAATCCGGCATTGGTCTACCCTGACGTGAAGATTACGTTCGATAATAACTAAAACAAATCTTAACTACAGTCACAGTGTGTCCGCAATAAAGCCAACTACTACTTTTAGCAGAGCGTCATCAAACCGCAACTAAACGCTCCAATTGTTGGCTCAGTCATTTAAGTGACAACTACGAGTCTGCCTATATGATTGTGTCATCCACCGCACCTGCGTAATGCCCATACCTGGTAAAACGTTTCAGACAAGTTACATTTTGGCAATACACAAAACAGTCAAACTCAAACAGTAAAAAAACGCCACATGCAAAGAGCCATGAAAACGCCACAAAATATGTTCAAATTGTCCACCGTGAGCCCCGAAACAAGCAGAGAGACGGCGACGCCACTGACTGGTGGCTGAAACAAAAACATGGTTCAGTTTTCTCCATTCGACTAATAGTCTGTGTTTCAGTTAGGCAAGAAGTCATTAAAATAAGACGTCACATCACACAGGCTTTGTTGGAAATGCAACTGCAGTTGTGTCCTGAGTAGATTCAGGAATAAGCTCCAAATTTTATAAAATTTATCAAGTACTAAATAAAATTATGCTAAACATTCTCTGGCTTTGTTTCTTTCGTGGACGCAGTGTATTTTAGCGGTGAACTTATTCTCCGCATGTTTACGGTAGTAAAATATTCCATAAATATTTACACACAGAAAAAAAGTAGTAGTGGAAAGCATTCGTAAATGCAAAATGTTATTTAAAACATCCAATATTATGTTTAGTTAAGTTGTTTGTTGTTTTTATATTGCTGCCATTTGGCGAATAAAGTTGTATATAATATGAGAACAATCGCATAAAAGCAGTTTAACTACCCATAAATTAAATAATTATCGCATTTTGTATCTGTACATTCTATACGTCAACCGTGTAATTGATTATGTTCCGTCCGGTCGTTTATTTTTGCCCTGTCCGTATGCAATGTGGCACACATAGGCTTCTGTCTTGCGAATTTATCCGTGGTTAAAACCGTGCAAACAGTGAAATCGGTTAAGATTTTGTAGAGTTGTCGTTGAAGGTAAACTTCCACGATTTTGCATATCTACCACTCGCGACGTATTTTGCAGGCGCAAATGGTAGTCTAATCAAAACCGGCAGTAGAATAGGTATAAATATCAAACGAGCACTGATTGCATGCAGTTGTAGTGCGACAATGTGTTGCAGATATCGGCACGTGTGCACTGATACGTTGCTGCTGCGGCGGCTGAGGCTGTACAGTAGATTGTGATGTTAATTACGTCATCAGCAAGTCAATCAGACCGCCCCTCGGCGACACAACTCACCGCTACACAAACACAATTTGGCGACCAATCGATCGCTCGTTCGATAACGACTAATGACGACCGAAGCAACTCCGACACCAATGTAGACACGCCCTAAAATCGACGAGCGCCATCGTCGCCGCTGCCGCCACCGCGGGTTTATTCAAATATTCAAATATATAGACTGATAAAGAGCAACTGTTGAAGACTTTCTGATTATCACTGATTATCACTTTGTTTCCACAGCGTCAGAAAACGTTGAGACGCTTAGAATCGCGCAGTTGTTACTTGAATTTATATAAATTTATTTCATCGTGCAAAGCACTTGCTCAACATGTTTCCTAACAGAAGATGAAGTCTCAACTGTCTGAAGTCACTTTCAATAAAATTAACTTTGTCCACATTCACAGTTGAGATGGCAATGGTCGACCACTATGCGGACGTGGGTCAAGGCTGGAACTGCTCTTTTTTCTCCAATCAGTGTTTTATTCCACCAAGCTTACATCTATGTCAGAAAACTTCTCATTCAAGCACTCTGCTTAACCATTTAATGAAATGTTAGTCTTCAACAGCAAATCTTGCTGTTAAATATTATTTGCTAACAGCAATGTAAACTAGACGTTACTAACAATGATTCAACAAGTAGAGAAACTGTTGTGGGCATGTAGAATCAGCGTTCTGTACGCGATAGTGGCTGAAATTTTCGTTTAAATTCGTTAACGTTTCTAGAAGTAATGAAAGAAAACAAAAGGGAATGTTTTTTTGTAAACGTGAAGCATAAATAGCTAGATGTTTTTGTAAGCAGAACAATTAACAATCTAAGCTTTGATGGCAGTGGTGATTAATGTTAATAAAAGGTAATTGTATAATAGTAGAGTAAAATCTAAAATGTCAACAATAATCTGATTCACGCACAGCTGCGCAACATCGTCTCGCGATTAATGTTGCTAGCGGTAGCGGACATTCGATCGTGTCTACGATCGTCCACATCAAAGCAAAACAGCATGAAATATTGCCGCAACAGTGTCTCTGCGAGGGCACGGTATACTGGAAGACACGACATCGGATGCATGGCAAGCTGGGTGTTCCAATGCCTCAGGGCTGGGAGTAAACGTATGCTGAGAAAGGCTACATTAGATCCGTATTGACGTCAGTTAACAAGCGACATGGCCAGATAGATGTTACTTGCCTGCTTCGATGTCGTTTGATTTGACGATGTGTTTAATGTCACCTCTGACTTGAACGACGTCGCAGATCGACTATGATTAAAATGTTTATTTGTTGAACGAACCTTGCTCGTCTTTTTAAGGGGTGTTTATAGCGAACAACTCAACTCAACTCAACTCAACTGACCCAGTTGAACAGCGTACAGCCAAGTCAGTCGTGTTTTTGTTTATGACGTCACAACCTACAAACTGAGTCAACTGTTGTTCTCGCTGTCCAGTTGAGTTCAGTTGAGTTGAGTTGAGTTGTGTCGCTATAAACACCCCTTTAAACGCCTCTATATATTTTAACGGTAAAATAGTGTCGCATTATCAATAGCGTTAAACTGATTCACAGAAATGCATGTCGTCGCGTATAATCATTCACTTATATTCCTGTATATATACTTCGTTAGTCCACTAATTGTTTTCCTCACTGCTTTAGATCGATTTCACTGCTTCAGTGAATCTGCAACTCCATAATGGCGTAGCGACCCCTGGCGAATACGTCTGAAAATTAAAGACAAATCATTGCAATACGAAACGATATGGTACTAACGATATATTTAACGTAAGTAAGTAAGTTTATTAGTTCCACGTGACAAATGAATAAAAGTACAGTAAACCAATTCCGATTCAATTCACGTGCACTCAGAAACAGCTTAGTTTACGGCACGGAACCAAACAAAAATAACGAAAATATGAAATAAACCATGGGTACTCGGAGAGCGCAAACCTCCGCCAACGCCAAAATTTGAAGCAAAAATGATCCGGGATTCGAATCCGTATTTTCGGATTAATCCGGATCCGGATGTCAGTCGGATCTGTCGCAAAGTAATGTGAATGCATTATCTTCTCGGCGTCAGTCATTTCGCCAAGTATAGACCTATGGTACAAATCGACCGTTGATTGTACGACAAATGCTAACAAATGTCCAAAAGTCCCCTATTCCGCAATGGTGAAGAAACTGAAAAAGTGATCCTAAATCCACACGCAGATCCGGATCACCATCAAAAGTTAATCACTTCTAGAGGGTCACCTCTTGCCTGCCACGTTTGGTCGACGTCCGTTACCGCGTTCGTCATTTACCCTTTTTACAGAATGACAGACAGAATGATCACATATTATTTTATTATTATCATCATTTTGCTTCTACCATGAATGGTGAATAAAGATGAATATATAACCTCCGGTTTGTTGACGGATGTAACTATGAAAGCAGCTGAAGACCGCCCGCCATCATTTGATGCCTCCGCAGCTGCTGCATTTTTATTCGCTACGTGGCAGCATCAGTTTGACGCCGCGGCAGTCCCGATTTGACGTCGATTCGAATTTTCTGACGTATCCTACTTTCTTGTCTCTGTTACGATACTTTAGCATTGGTATTTTGGAAGAATTTTCGTCAGGAAAAATTTAATAGCAGACATGTAGATCAATTAATTTATTTTGTCATGTGATACAGGCTACGCTAGACACTGGCTGATTTTTTTTGTATTTATTCGCTTATTTTGCGTGTGTCATGTGAAGGTGAAAGTAAACATAGTAAAGTTGTATATTAATACGAAAATCGTACGAAAATCGTAGAAAACTCGTAGCGTACGCGTAGCGAACTCGTAAGAGTTCGCATACAATACTGATGCTTTAGACAATCAACACGTGGTGATTCGCTGTAGTGAAACTATCTCTGCATCTCGTTGTCCAACTGAGTTTGCCAGTGGATCGCCGCCGGCGGTCGACGCCCAGTGAATCATTCGCTGTCGCAAGATGTCTGTCCGTACTCCGTCTGTCCGTCCGTCCGTCACACGTCGGTATTTTATCGAAACGGCTAAACATATCATCAAACTTTTTTCACCTTCGCGTAGCCACACCATAACTATGGCTCTGTCTTGTACAATTTCCGACATAAAGCGAGATATTGGTGGAAAATCGCGATTTTTTCATACCCCTGAATTCGACGACCCCGTTAGGAGGTTCTCAATGAAATATTCCATACCGTTAGTTGAAGAAAAACTAGAATAGAATGCGAATAGGAAACCGTCCCCAGCTTTCGAATGATACCATTTTCGATGACCTTAATAGATACTTCCACACGCCATACTCAAGGGTGTCATTTCGAATGACCTTGAGTGATCTCGAGTGAAAGAGCGAAATATTGAGTGATATGAAGCATCGCGCGGTCTCTCTGCGACAGCTGAGAGAGCTTCTTGTTAAGAAGAACTTGAGGCACAAGAACCGTCGGACTCGAGTACATGAGCTTGTTCCTAGTAAAAATGCAGGCCAGGAGCCAGGAAACCGAACTTCATCCAGTGACAAGGAACAGAACTATTGGAAAACTACTTGCAGATTTCAAAATGAATAAAACATAACGTTTAACGAATGTACATTTGAAGCATCTCTTAAATATCTTTTTTATTTCTTTGTTTTTTTCGGGATTTGTGTAAGCGTATGAAAACAACACACAACAGGAACACAACCAAGGACCATACATAATTAAGGACAGTGACACGGACTTCACTGTTATGGATCAGGACCAGGACTTTTTGTCCTGAAGGAGTCCTAAAGGATAAGGAATAACAACTCTGGTGATGTGCAGACTACAAATTTTACTACAATTATAATAGGCTTTTAAGTATATGTTGCGCAACAGTTTTCGATAGGTATTTCGTTGAGGTTTTCTTTTGATCATTACGAGTTGGATTATGTATTATATTGCTTAGACGAGCAATAATATTTGGATTTCATTTCGTTACTGTTTTGAACGCGGGGATTTTCGTTTTAGTAACTGATAACGGCACCAATATTGGCTTGTTGGAACGACCGGTCGCAAGTGGCCTGTCGGTACGTGGTCGTGCGCTAAGCAGATGATGATTAATGAACCAATTTAGATCTCTCTCAGTTTCCATCACGTCGCATTTGTAAGAGGTTAATCGTTTCGTCGTTCTGCGTCATATCAGTAGCAATTTGAGATTAGATCGCCCGTGCTTAGCAACAGACTGGACTGTAATGTAGTAAAGCCAGCGACAGTGAACACTATACAGTCTTTCCAATAAGCAACTGTACCAGCTGGTAATTTACTGGTAAGAATGATTTTCTCCATTCTGCATAGCTTCGAATCTTGCTGGTGTCATGCACATATAGCAAGCCTACTCTTTTTAGTGATTGATATATAGTACAACAACAACAAATGTCCACTGTGAATTCTATTCTAAACTTTGATTGACAGATACCTCAGCGCGTCGCTCGGCCTAAGATCCGGTGTTGTATGAAAGGTAAACACAGTAGTCCTCCTGCCGCCTATCTTTGCTGTTCAGAGATGTCTATTGATATTAACACTCTTCTATTTATTCATCACCTGTTTTAACTACACTTGCTTTGTAATGCGGTGTGTCATTGTGATTGTGTCATCGGGATTGTGAGCTAATATATGGTTCCATCGCGGCTGTGAACCGTTCCAGCGACAAGTGCAATACACTTAGCTATGTGTGCATGCTATATGGTTGCGTGGCACAGTTGGTAGAACGTCGGTCTTTGACAGGCGAACTTTCCTTGTCCTGCGCTCGACCTGCAGCTGATGGGTGACCACTTATGTGGGTAAACCGTCCGCTGTAGCTCAGCCAACCAGGCCGACTCAGCCTTTCATCTTTTCGGGGTAGATAAATGAGTAGTAGGCTGCAATTAGATATGCGCAACCTCAGTCTGGGGAGGCGCCATCTGGTGAACGCTTACGAGGTAGAGGCAGGCATTGGTGTAATTGCAGGTAACACTGTGATCCATGCCTGAGCGCCTTGAGTGAGGTACTACAAAAAGCGCGCTATATAAATACACTTACCTTTTTACCTAAAATCTCTATCTGTCAAAACGGTATGATGCACGGAGGACACTGAGTGAATGTCCTAACAATGGATGGAAAGCTGGAAGCATCGACAGTCTGCTTAAGAAAATCAACAAGGCGGGTGCAATAATTGTCCGGCAACCAGGCAGCGGTAGGCCTAGACGTTCGTCGCGTAGCAGTGGAGGACCTTGTGCTCAGTTAGGTGAACAAGCCAAAAAGGCACCGATCAGTTCGTGAGATTTCGCATGAAACTGCTATTCGCTGTTCAAGTGTGCACAGGATAATTCACCGTGATCTCCAGCTCAGATGCTTCAAACGACGTCATGCTCAGCTGTTGTTTGAAGCCAATCGTAGGCCTATCTCCCGTCTCACTCACTGATAAACAATCTTATCGTCTGCAATGAATCTTGTTATTGTTCTGTTACAAACCCTAAGTTGAATAATAAATAAGTAAAATAATATGGTGATAGTTTTGCAGTTAATATCCTAGTATTGTAGCATTGAGAAAAATCAACACTTTTTTAAAGGCTAAATTCATGATATTTAGGTCTCGACAGAATCCGAACGTAAAGTAGCTGCATTAAATAGGTGTGGTGGGAAAGCCTATAGTCTTAATAATAAGTATGCCGCAAATATTAGCAAACGGGCAGTTCTAGTTCAACTTATCATCAAAAACGTGGTCACGTTTTTTTGGAACATAAATATAGTCGATAAAGGACTATATAATATTTGGTGTACATGTACATACTTCCGTTTCTTTTGCAGTCCTTCATATTTAAGAACTATTTTGTATTAGCTAATTGTTTTTAAAAAATCAATACTATTTTTAAAATCAATAGGGGCCTACTACTTAAACTACTACTCAAAATGCATCACCTAAAAGACCAAAAATACCGACAGGTAGGACATGTGCAGTTTAACGTCCGTCGTTCTCAGCGATTAGACGATATTTGAACCAAATTTGCTACGGAGCTCAAGAAACAGACAACCATGATGGCGGAACGTACCAAATTCACTTGTCATCAAAATCCAAGATGACGGCGGCCGCCATATTGAATTTCGAAAAATTTCCATATTTCCAGACCGGCGGACTGATCAAATACGATACGATACGATAGTGTGTATTTAACGTGCAGTAAAAAGCTGACGGGTAGCCAGCTTAGTCTACCACACGGAATAAACAAAAAAAATTAACATGTGATACTAAAAACAAAATGATGAGCGTGACAGGTCCGGTCCAGTCCCGTTATCGTGAGGCAGTCCAGTATTTCTATCAAATGAAATTGTCCATTTCGGTACACGTTATAGTGAGATGTTAGGACCTCATAATTATCAATGCTTCCAACGAAATTTTACCACATTGCAGAATAACAAAAAGTTTAGGAAAAGTTTGCTCAGTTATGTCGCATGGTTGAAACGTTGTGTGCAGGAAAGCTTTGATAAAGGACGACGAACGAACTGTTGCCCGTTCAGCAATTGTAGACCTTGACGACCGAGTTACACATCGTACGCCTCGCCTGCGTCAGAAAAGTGTGAGGCAAAACTTCGGGGTATCTGTTCTAATGATTTCGACATCATCGAGGCGCCGACAGCTGCACGACTGCGACGTAAAGCGCGACATGTATAAGAGACGAAACCAAAAACCGCCCGTCAAACCAACTGACAGCACGCTTCGTATTTTTGGTGGATAATTATCTGAGCCGAAGTTTGACTAGGGCCTACCTGCGTCGTCTGTAGGTCTAACTATAAAACGAGAACATGGAAAATATAGGCATCATACTGCGCTTCAGCTATGGCTTCCCAATGCAGCGTGTGTTTGAAATGTGTTCGGCGAAACCAACATGTTATTGCCTGTGACGTTTTAAACTTTCGGAAACATCCAAGTACATTGTTAGAAAAATGTAGGTTACCGAAATTGGATGTACCGAAATGGCCCATGTACCGAAACGGATTGTGATATGCACCGAAATGCATCTTTTGTACCGAAAAGTACATGTACTGAAAAAAAACTGTACCAAAATTGGAATATACCGAAAACGACATGTACCGAATTGGATCTACCCCTTCCCATACATCAGCGCTTATCTCCGTTTAAGTAAGTAAAAGTAAGTAAAAAGTCGATTTATATACCGCATCGTCGTGAAACCTCTAATGCGCTCTCAGCCAGACACCAGCTAACACTGCAAGACCACGGATACGGGCAAGTATATCACGTGGTGTGCCTGATTGCTCCCCAGCTTTCGCTGGTACTCATCGCGCCTACCCGTGGAGGATAAACCGGCTGGTTCTGCAGCTAGATGGTTAACCCGCCTTAAGACGGTCACCCATCCCGGTACAAACCGGGACGGCGCAGCACAGCCTCGCTGATCATGAACAGCGCGTTACCACTAAGCCAAACTGCCAACAAGTGCTTGTTATCATCGTTCGTTTCCACAATCCACACACTGTGTAGCTTTATTTCAAGTGCTAACAAACACGACGCCAAATACCTGCTTGGTAAAATCACTCGGCAAACGTAACATGTAACATATACATTTAACAAGAAGCTCAGCTATCGCTGACAAATTGCGCGTAGCTGTTTTGTAAAGTTGTTGAGGTATTGCAGGATTTTTGTCAGAAATCGTAGACAAGAAGTTCACAACAGACTATACAATGTAGCATAAGTTGCACAATGTAGCAGTACACATGGACAGATGAAAGTTTGAATAGAGGGTTTGCAGTTAGCTTCACGGTTAAACTTGAAGTACCTGCGCAGGTTTATATTCTTGCTATTTTTACCACATTTTTGTTTCCCCTGGGGACGCCCCTGGGGCAATCACGCTAAATGTTGTACGGATAGAAACTAGAAAGAGAATTCGATGCTTACAAATTGTCTCGTAGCATGTACCCATCTATATTCAACAATTTCACGTACCGCAGCCCACATTTTTGTTTCCCCTGGAGACGCCCATGAGACTATCACGCAATATGTTGCATGGATGGAGCGAAGACAATTCAATGCCTGCCAAACCTTTCGCAGCATGTACCTATCTATATTCAATAGTTCCCGAATTATACGATGCTTAAATCAATGCGTAAGTCCAAAAATCGCTATTTTTACCACATTTTTTGTTTCCCCTGGGGACGCCCTGGGGCAATCACGCTAAATGTTGTATGGATGGAAAGAGAATTCGATGCTTACAAATTGTCTCGCTGCATGTGCCCATCTATCTTCAACAGTTTCCCAGTTATTCGAACCGCAAGTGCAAAAAATCGCCGTTTTCACGTACCGCAGCCCGGATTTTTGTTTCCCCTGGAGACGCCCCTGCGACTATTACGTAATATGTTGCATGGATGGAAAGACAATGCAATGCTTGCCAAACCCCTCGCAGCACGTACCTATCTATCTTCAATAGTTTCCGAGTTACACGATGCTTAAGTCAATGCGTAAGTCCAAAAATCGATATTTTTACCACATTTTTGTTTCCCCTGAGGACGCCCCCCCCGGGACAATCACGCTAAATGTTGTATGGGTGGAAAGAGAATTCGATGCTTACAAAGTGTCTCGCTGCATGTGCCCATCTATCTATAACCGTTTCTGAGATACAGCGAGATATTTGTGAACAAATCGTCATTTTTTCATACCCCCTTGCATTCGACGCCCGGTTAGGGGGGTTCCCGTCGGAATATCGCCACCGCGTTTGGTATGCAAAAAAACTAGAATGGTGGGGCTACCCGACGGTGAAAAAATTGAGGATATGTGCAACCGTTTACGCACAATACCGGCGTGTGACGGACACAGACAGAGAGACAGACGGACACCTTGCCACGGCATATATGCATACGCGTCGCGCAGTAAAAACTCGCACGGATACTTAAACAATGCAACAAAACAGCTGCTATTCAATGACGCAACAGTACAACAGTTATTCCTAAACAAACACTAGGCTTATTGCAACAGCCTTCAATGTTGTAAAAATATCAGAAAAGCTTGACGCAATGGGGGTCGAGAATGATGCCTCCGCCAGGGGCTCTTTATCTCAGAAAATTCTCAGGCCTCGTGTGAACTGGACCTCTGACCTCCTGGTCCACTAAGTCGATTGTTTCATGCCCCTCTCCAGTGCACCACTTGTTCCAAACTGGTTCATTCGTTTTCAAAATATCTTGTGCACAAGTTTGTAATACACAAACGAACGGATGCGTTGAGAATATATAACGCCTCTGCCTGCCAGTCTGGCGTGGTGCAGGCATGAAAGCTTATCCTAAAACAACTCATTCACATCCAGAACGTAACAGTAATCATCCAGTCAATCCAGTGGACAACTGTGACTGTCAGACTGGCATCGTTTTAATATATGTACTATATAAACGTGAAAACCAACAAAATTACAACTTCACCATTTAGTACTGACTGTACTTGTTACTGACTGTACTTGTGTCAAATGGGACGTTAAACGCTACTATACCGTACCTCACCATAGTGACTTTACTATTTATAATTGCCATTCGGTCTTTAACTTGAAAACAATTAAGATACACACATAGTTACTGTGGAACGCTGATAGGAAATCATCTGGCTGTTTGGCTTAGTGGTAATGCGTTGGTGTTGATCAATGAAGTTGCACTACTACGCCAGTCTCTGTTTGTAGCGGGATGGGTGACTATGTTAGGGCAAGTAAGCCATCTTGGTGCAGGTGACGTAAATA
>Ga0209149_1000755_pt1 | contig 14344 bp, 14 predicted proteins | sample WorMetTyACAVOLI2_FD_187423 | JGI IMG/M metagenome (GOLD analysis project Ga0209149, IMG submission 187423) | Marine gutless worms symbiont microbial communities from Max Planck institute for Marine Microbiology, Germany - Olavius algarvensis... ... | reverse complement strand
AGGCCTAGGATGCACCGTTTGGCCACAGTGCACGCGCGTGACAACCAACCAACCAACGACCAACGACGTCACGACACAGCCTATCTCAATAAGCGCCTCTTTTACTAAAGTAAAGTGAGGCGCTTAATAATACTAATAACAGCAGCAACAATAATACTACTAGTCTGTTGGGGCTGCAGCTCGGTCGACTGCCAGCAGAAAGACGACAAAATACACAGATCTGTAGTGTCGCTGCATTTTCCAACCCGCAGCGTTGGAAACTCACTGCGCCTTAAACGCTTCAGCCTCATAAGACTTTTTTCTTTTCCGACTTAGGACGAGAAATTTCGTCGGCGACCGGAGAGAGCAGAGCTTTTTTTCTTTTCTTTTCCAGCGGATTTTCGTTAACATTCAGCGCTTTAACTCGGTCCGTAAATAAATGTGAATATTGATCATATTCACGTTAAACTCGTTATCATTCGCAAGTGAGAACTTCGAACCTGACAGTCTCTGAAGTAAGAGATTTCAAGCTGTAAACAGACTGTTTAGCATACACAACAAACAGCACGCAGCTCTTTCTTTCTTTTCTTTTCTTTCTTTCTTATTTGGGGTGGCACACGCTCCCTTCGCATGCCAGCGATCACAGGATGGCCCAATGCGTAACCCCAGGGAAGGGACTAGTGTAGTGTTGCGATAGTATGTAGTTGTTGCGCGACCTCTCCTTATAGAGAGGTGTGTAGGGCTAAGGGAGGATCGGGAGTGGAGAGACCTCGTACCGTGATATTTACTCTGCTCGGCCTATAACCACTGTTTCTCTGGCGACTAATACCTACTGCATTATGGACGGCCATAGCTCATGCGCACCTCGCACCGTGGGCCCCAGGGTCCAATTTAGCGGTGCGTGTGAACAGAGCCATTGATGACCGGTCAGGCATACAGCAGGAGGCCATCTGTTATCAGTGGTTCAAGCAGCGACTAATACTGAGCGTCTCTAAACCCAGTATTAGCCAACGGTCACTGATTAAAGATGACACCGTCGAACCCTCTGTGCCTGCCCAAGAATTTAATCTCAAAGCACACGCCGCTATAACCTGACACGATGCCCGGGCCTCGAACCCAGACTCGCCGACTAGCCAAGCAGCACGTACTGCGACTCTACCGACAGCGCCACCGAGGCAGGCTCAGCACGCAGGTCAGTTGTCGACAAATACGATAAGACGCTCTATATCGCGTTGAAATGTTCTTAGCACGTCATCGACCAGCGCTGCAGCGCACCTGCGTTGCCGTGGTAACCACGCACGTGGAGACGATAACTGTCTTCGTGGCTGTCGACACGAAACACGTCGTACTCGGCGAACGATCGCCCGCCGTCCCAGTCCCATCCAGTGTCCCATCCAGTTCCGTCTGCGAGGCTTCCACGTGTCACTGTCCTCGCAGAACTCACGTACCAGCTCCTCGCCGACATCACTAAACCAACACGCCTTGTTCTTTTAACGATCCACTCTTGTAGAGGTACCGAGCAGGAATTGTGTGTCGATCTAGCAGACATCACGAAACCAGTCAGTCAGTTCAAGGTCGCAGAGATGAAGACGTCTACAGCCGCCGTCCCAGTCCCAGAGGTCGACGCGTAGTTGGTACGGACGCTGAGTCGTCAGCCAGTGCAGTCTATCCGTGCCGACCCAGTGCTCGCCGTAAGCGCCGCCGAAGCCGTGCCGGTAGTCGTTCCAGCCGCGATGGAAACTGACGCTGCCGTCGACGCGTCGCTGGACGACGGTCCATCCGGTGCCGTTGATCATCTCACAGTAGACACCGTCAGGGTGAGACGCTCCTTCGGGCTGGATCTCGTAGACTGAGCTGACTCGATAGCCACGCTCGTGTACGTCCTGGCAGTCTAACAGAACGTACTGTATTGATACCTTGCCCGGCCATAACGATCATGATGATGATGATGATGATGATGATGATGATCTGTCTTTCGTCATCAGCAACTTTGTTGCGATGTTTGTAATTTTTGTAACTTTGTCAGTAACGGAAAACGTCATGAAACTTTGAGAATAGACGGCCATTTGCTCTGGAATCGTGCCATTAAATTCACCAGGTGGCAGCACCTTGCAACTGGGCGCGGGGTGAATTTGTTGTGCCTCGCACTACCCGCCCCTAGATACAACCCGCCGGCGGGTACTGTTTTAAACAGCGTCACGCTGTGGGTCTGTTAGTCTGTATGTCCCACTGTACGGCCACGTGTCACCCTAGCGAATCGATTTAACTATTTTAACCATATTGAATTTCGTAAAATGCTAATATCACCGTAATGGATGGAGATATTTGCACAAAATGTGATACAAACACGCAACACGACCACGCGGAGTTGCCCATGTGACCAAAAATGGAACCGGAAGTTAATTCATATGACGCTATTACATCGACTATGGGCAAGAAATGCAAGAGGACTTTCAGCGTACATGTAGTCGAGAGCGTGACCGACGACTGCAACTCCTAGTTTTTATTGTTATCAGCATAAGCAAGAGCAGCAACAAAGCGTGTGAAGTGCGCCTATTACATAGAGAACACATACACGTGAGAAGACGTTAAAAGCAGCGTGTCTGTTACAACGCAACTGATACGTTGTAACACGGCAGAGTGTCAGTGTCACATAAGTACTTGTCGGCGTCGTGCGAAGCAGCCACTGTCCTCAGCGGTGCGGCCGAGGCCGAACGCTAACGTTCTGAGGATAAATTTCTTTTAACTGCGGGCGTCGGAGGAAAAACGAGAACGTGCGCACACAGACGACGGTGAAGTGATGGACATTATCAGCGGAGACTGACGAATTGATGACTTGCTATTAGTCGATTTATTTGACGTTGAATATTATTGATGTGACCTTGAAGTGTGGGTCAGAGGTCACTCAAGGTCATTGAAAGTGGTACCATTTAAAAGCTTGGGTACGATTTCATATTCGCCTTCCACAGTAACTATGGAACTATACTAAACAATGATTATAGTAACTATGGCCCTATCTTTAGCCATTTCGGAGATATTAAGCGTCAAAGAATGGCCTGACCTTGAAATCTGGGTTTAGGGTCGTTCAAGGTCATTAAAAATGGCGCGGTTCGATAGACCATGTATGACTTCCACTTGGTCGGCCATTGTAACTATAGCTCTATCTTGTACCATTTGCGAGTTAAATGATGTTGAATAATACATGTCTGTATGTGTAATTTCAGTGTAATTTCAATGAATACATCATAAAGAACAAGGTTCCGAAGTCACTGCTGTGCGTTCGACCGACGATGCTAGACGTTTCGTGGTCAGCACTCGTCCAAAAAACTTCTCAGAGACATCTTCGACTTGTCTGCGAAAAGTTTCAGCCAAGTCTTGGAAAAGTTCTTTTAATGGCATTTATTTGGCTCTAACAGCTAAAAATTCCAAAAGTAACATGTTGCACATCATTAAAACAACGACAGCGCTGTCTGTGCACGTGTGCGTTCCAACGATGGCGCAGAAATCGCAGAACGTATACGGCTACGTCAGATATACCGAAACTGCAGAAAAATGCGTATGACAGATTTAGCTTAGTAATGTGTGGTTTCAAGAACATGCGAAAAAGCTATATCGCTACAAGTGCCGTCGACTCGTCGAGCTACCCTCGGCGACCGCGCTTTTCCGGTGGCTGCAACGCGTGCATGGAACAGTCTGCCACTAGAGACTCGGGCCTGCTCCTCACTTTTGACATTCCGGAGGGAGACCAAGTCTCACCTTTTTCGTCAGTCATACGGCTGACGTGGCGCCGTCTACTCCGATGGTCAGCAGACGTCTGCATTGAGCTGTGCAACAGTTTAAATTTAGATTTTTGTAAAGTGCGCCCGCAACTATGTGATGGCAGCACTCTAATCCATGACATTTGTGTAGTAGTAGTTGTAGTAGTAGTAGCTATCCCGAGCACGCAGGCAGCCAGCATGCCAGTATACCGGCAGGCGAGCGCAAGCGAAATAAGACAAAGGAAGTAGAAAGTGCAGTGTGTGATAAAGAGCCGGTTTAGCCTACCTCGTGGAAGACTAGAAGCACCGTGCCTTGTCATCGACTGTCGCGACGTCGTACCGTTCATTAGCTCTGCGATCTTGTCCATCAGTCTGCTGACGTCATCGGCCGACAGCGACGCCTGGTTGCGTATCGCTGACGTCATCACGTCGCGCCGGAAGTCGGCGTTTTCCTGCCTCACGACGTTGAGTTCGTTCTCGAGGTAGGACGTCAACAGACGAAGGTCGGTGAGCTGGTCCTCAACGTCCAACCTGTCGTACTCAGCGTCGACGTCGCTCTTCGCCAGACTGCTCAGTACTTCGGTCAGCGACTCAAAAACAACACAAACGCATAAACACAGTCAGTGAAGAAACGACACAGTTGATGTTTTCACAAGGTAGTGTAGCGACGCGTTTGAGGTCTGGTGGGATCGCTGATGATCATTTTATTATAAATTTACTGCGTAGTCTACCGGTGAAAAAATGTGAAAATCAGTCAATAGTTGGCGACGTTATAGACAAGAGTATACAGTGTCTCTTTTTTGACTCACCGTGTACAAAGTAGAGAAGATAACGAGACTAAATCTCTATTTTATGCGTAAAAAACTTGAATTTGATTTGATTTGAAATCCTGAAAATAAGATATTAAAGTTTAGAGTGGTTTAATAAACAGAGTGTATAAAACCGAATGAAGAAAAGCTAGTAAAGATTAAGTTTAAGCGCATAAACAGTACAAGGGGCAATACTGAAAAATCATGAAAACTAGAGTATCGGCCCTAACGATGGCTAACACGATATGCCCACGCATTTTCATCGCTAAATGCACGTACATCCGCGCATTTTGTCGGCCGTAGCCGAATATCTTGTTCACAAAGCTATGGCCATTAAACAATTTATTCATTTTTTGACAAATGATTAGGATTCTGGTCGAAATTGGCCCAAACTTTAACGACATAATCCCATAACCATTGCCAACTTATTACGAGTTTCTTGACGATAGATGTTACTGTTTTTTTTCCGTCATGCGGTGTCTCTCTGTGTGTGTGTGTGTCCGTCTGTCACGTTCGTGGATTGTGTCAAAATGAATAAACATATCTTCATTTTTTTTTCACCGTCGGGTAGCCAAGCCATTCTAGTTTTTCCGTACCAAACGGCATGGCAATATTTCGACGAGAACCCCCTAAAGAGGGCGTCGAATGCAATGCGGTAGGCAAAAATCGCGATTCTGAGCCACTATCTGGTTTCACTGCGTTCTGTCAACCGTTCCAGCGGCAAGTGCAATACACTTAGCTGCTACGGACCATGGCGAGTTTATAACACTAGTCGCTGTAGTAACGAGAAACAACGACGAAGTGTATGACAAGAAGCCTCAACGTTACGCCGAAGACAACGAGTGGTAAATGTGAAGCCTAAGTAACAACAAGAGGTCAAAGTAATTTGACAAAAAGCGCCTCACGGGGGGCCCATTTCCCGGTTAGGGGTCACCCCAGGGGGTCGAAATTTGTACCATTGAATTCCTGGGGTAGGGGTTCCTATTAGTGTTCCATAGTAACTATAGGCCTAGCTAGGATGCACCGTTTGGCCACAGTGCACGCGCGTGACAACCAACCAACCAACCAACGACCAACGACGTCACGACACAGCCTATATCAATAAGCGCCTCTTTTACTAAAGTAAAGTGAGGCGCTTAATAATAAAAACTCCGCACGAGTTATTTTGTTCAGGCCAATTTCTGACGGACACAAAGCATCGCGCGGCCTGTCTGCAACAGCAGAGCTACTTGTCTATAATACTACTGGCAAACAGTCAAAAAGATACACAGGGAGGCCACAAAAACAGTGTCAGCCGGTCGTCACGTACATTGCTCTGCAGTTTGTTGACGAGTGACATGAGCTGATCGAGTTGCGTCTTGACTCGCCCGCTCTCGGTCTTGACCGTGTCAATGACGGCCTTCAGTCGGGCCGTGTCGTCCTTTATGGCCGACTGACTGGCCCGCAGTGACCCGGCGTCCAGTCGCACCTCCTGGATGTCTCTCCTCATCAGCAGCCACTCGGCCTTGAGATCGCCTAGTCCGTGTTTCAGCTGCTGCACGGTCTGTCCTAGCGACACCTCGCCTCCAGTCGACATCGACACGCTGTCTCCAGCTGGAACAGCGGCACCTTAATTTCAGTGTAATTTCCCTACCCCAAGATCAATTAAATATCATTGTTGTTGCTTTAACCGTTTAACTGTATCTCGTGTACTGTATATATTGCCAGCCTAGGCGTGTTTGCATCTGTTGGTCATTCTGGCAGTGGCAGGATTGATGCCTTTTTAAAGCGTGCACATAAATGGGGCTTTTGCGAGGATATCATTAGGCCTACTTTTAATGAGCTATTAATTAAGGCTGGTTCGTCCCAGTTTCTGAAAATTCAGTTACCAACACACTGTCTTAACTGCCTGTCGTTGTCTATAAAAAGATAATGAGTTACAAACTTAGAAATAGCGATTGTAGCTATGTTCTGCCACAGTGTAATCTTATGTTTCTGAGCGTTCATTTATCATCTGGTGCGCTTTCATGTTGCATTATTATTATGTTGTAATTTATTTTTGTTTGTACTTGTCATTTGAATTGTAATCATGCACGTTTGTTGCATGTTTCTAAATAAAGTATGAGCACGAGTTAAACGCAACCCGTTTGATCATACAGCCATTACAGCGCCACACAGAGGCGTCATTTTAGGCAAGTACTACAGAGTATACGCAGTTTACGTTAGTTGCGTGGCACAGTGGCAATTTTTGGCAAGTTGGCAAGTTGGTTTTTGACCAGCGAACTTTCTCTGTCCTGCGCTCGACCTGCAGCTGACGGGTGACCACTTATGTGGGTAAACTGTCCGCTGTAGGTTAGCCAACCAGGCAGACTCAGCCTTTCATCCTTTCGGGGTAGATAAATGAGTAGTAAGCTGCAATTAGATGTGCGCAACCTCAGTTTGGGGATGCGCCATCTGGTGAACGCTTACGAGGTAAAGGCAGGCATTGGTGTAATTGCAGGTAACACTGTGTGATCCATGCCTGAGCGCCTTGTGTGTAGGCCTACTAGAAAAATGAGCGCTATATAAATACACTTACCTTTACCTTTTACCTTTACCTTAGTGGGACACTGCCCATAAGTTCCATCCTTAGTCTGAAATCTAAACTTTCAGAAACCTAAGAATGTAAAAGAGTCACTGTAATTACAGTTGAAATAGCCTACTTACAATATTTGTGTTTGCTCGAAATAGAGAGAGAAAATGGCTGCCACATACCAGGAAACGAGTTTGCTATTTTGTTTGTACTGACCAGTCAACGCCGGATCAGCAACGTGGTCGTTGCTGTCGAGATCGTCTCTGCCGTACACAGTCTTGAAACTCATCCAGTCGAGCTTGAGGTCGCGGATGGCGAGGTTCTGCTCGGCGTCCTCAAGTTTCTGTTCAAGCACTGCTCTCTCGACACGATGAGTCAGGTTGACAGCTTCCATCATGTCGTTTGCCATGCGATTGCGCATCACGGTCAGCTACAGCAGCAGACGTCAATGACGTCAATAGACGTCAATGACGTCAATACCTCGTTCTATGCGTGTCAACTCGTCATCATCTATCGCCGATTCACTCAAGCCAAAAAACATCTCACCAACACAGTGTGGCAGTGGTATGTTTGCATTCTGCAGCGTCCATTTCCCTAAAGCCAATGAAACATTTTCTCGCATTCCCGCTCGCTCTCTCCTTCGCCTCCTCACTTCGCCCCAGCCTATCTCTCGGTGACTCCTAGCTGGACCCGCAGCGGTACCCGGCCACCAACGATTTTGGAGTATTTGCAATACAAATCTGTGCATTGAAAGCAACGGGTTTGGTCAGGGGGCGTGGCTGGGTTTTTTTGTGGCTGAGGGGATCCAGATTTCAACTGATTTCTCAGGCTGATCGGTTTTCTTTTTATTAAATTTCGTCAATTTTCACCTATAATTAAATTAAATTGCTAGAATAAGTTAGCGAATGTGCTGTACTTGAGCGCCTCTAATATGAGACTAGTCACTACATTCCCGATTTTAGTTGGTGTTGCGAGTTTGAAAAGCGATACGGCATTTTCTACATTACATATGAAGTTCAGTCGCCAAGTAAAGCGGCCGATAACAGGAGACATTATGCGCCACACCATCTGCACTGTAAACGGAAACAAGAGGTCAAAGTAATTTGACAAAAAGCGCCTCACGGGGGGCCCATTCCCCGGTTAGGGGTCACCCCAGGGGGTCGAAAGTTGTACCATTGAATTCCTGGAGTAGGGTTTCCTATTAGTGTTCGATAGTAACTATAGGCCTAGGATGCACCGTTTGGCCACAGTGCACGCGCGTGACAACCAACCATCCAACGACCAACGACGTCACGACACAGCCTATCTCAATAAGCACCTCTTTTACTATAGTAAAGTGAGGCGCTTAAAAACCGTTTTGTTTTCTTCATTCTACAAATGTTAACCAGTTTAAACGAAAATTTCAGACAAGCTAGCTGAGCCTGAGGGAATGCCGAATTTAGTTATACGAAAATAATTTGTTGATAGTGTATAAAACTGGTGCGGCTTTTGCTGTGTTTGTTGGCGTCGTTATTCATTTCGTGGATTACACTGCGCTACCTTGTGTAAGCAGAACATGTTTATTTACTCTTGTGACCAACAACTGACAACATCAGCACCTCGACGCACCTCGCGGTCAACGCTGGAACGGACAGCGTCACAACGTTCTTCGAGACGTCGAAGTTTCGCCAGGACGTCCTGGTTGGGAGTCCAGACTTGGAAGCTGTATACGCAAGCCCTGCTCGAGTGTGAAGTACCGTCGACGGCACCGGATCTCGTCTGACCTTGACCTTCTGCCGACAACACTGCCACTGTCGTCGCAACCACCACACAGACACCGAGACCACCCATGTTGCTTGCCAATATTCGTCTGTCTCAACTAGCTGTCTTGAGAGCAGCGACGGTAGACGACGCCAGAACACGCGAGACACAATCCCGTCATTACGGCTGCAGGCGTTACAGCCGCTGGTACCGGCGAACTTATGGAACGCCGATGAGTCCATTACACCTATACCGGTACGTTAAAATCCACGACACGATAGTCCTCATATATTTACCGTAAATTACCCTACTTAATGTCGTGTTAATATCGTGTTAATATTGTGATATTATTGTAGATTTGTGGTTTTATTTCATATTATAAGCGAACGTTATTCGGTAAACGCTCCGCTATTGAGATCGCTTATTCGTCCGTCCGTCTGTGTGTCTGTCTGAACGCGCGTGTACTCTGAGAATACAAAGAACTGTTGCAGAATATACTTACACCGTGTGATATGCCAGGGATCTAGCTCACGTGTGCAAAACAGCGCGAAAATAGTCGCATCCGTTTTCCCCAAGGAGTTGTTATATAGAACGGGGCGAAAAATCGCAATTGTCCACAAATATCTCTCTATATCTCTGAAACGATACAAGATACGGTCATAATTACAATGGAAGACGAATATAAACTCGTGTGGCACCACCTCTAATGACCTTGCGTGACCCCTGACTCAGATTTAAAGGACACGCCATTATTCGACGTTCAGTATCTCATAAACGGTACGGTACAAGATATAGGCAAGGCTTGCCGATAACAAGTAGGTAACGCGCGCTTTCTCAGCAATAGCTGAGCTATACTTGTCTGTCTATTTTATTCTACAACAACGACGACTGCAAAAGTTACGCATTGTTTTCCGTCACCTGTGTTTTTATGATGTTTGTTTTTAACTTTGTAACATTGTAACTTTGTTTGTGATCGCGTTTGTTTTTAGCAACATTACGAGAGGACTGCTACAACTATCGTCGTCGAATCTTTCATGATAGACGAGCAGCACCTCTAAGATTTTGCCGCTAAATTCCCCAGGTGGCAGCACCCTGCAATGGGGCGCCGGACGATGTTTGTTGTACCTGGCCAAATGGTTTCATTTATTATTAATCTTGCTAACTCCGGATGTATCAAACAATTTCTGCATTCCAAAACTTCCTTGGCGTGCCATAGTGACGAAAGATGGTTGGACGTTTAGTCAACGTCTGCTGGAAGTCCGCAAGGATTAGACGCAAACGAGTGCAATTTGTCATTGGAACCGTCATCATCATCCGACTGATCGACGCTAGGCTTTAAGACAAACGACCACCAGTTGGCCGGCCACACAGGCAGCTAGCTAATTAAGCGTCTGTCCGATGTATTTTCGCTGCTCAGTCGTTTCTTATGCCGGGCGTTCTTGACCCTTTACAGTGTAAATGTAATTATAGTGCCACATCGAATAATATGAAGTTGTACACTGGCCGTTGATGGGTGGGCTGTGCCAAGTGTAACAGCCCACCCATCAACGGCCAGTGTACGAGTGATCACATTGCTGTATAGTGGTCCGTTGCTCTGCAGTTTGAATGTGCCCGTTAAAGGGTCAACCGACAATCAGGAGCATCAGTTCTTCTTGGGCATGGAGACCGAAATCTGAGAACACATGCCTCGTTATCTGACTGAGTAGCTATAGCTGTGAAAGTTGATTCATTAGGTCGTTGGAGTTTTATTACGTATAGGGTGAAGGCGAAAGTGTTATGGGGATATCTGTAGAGGTGTGGACAGGAAAAAAATGACGACCCCCTGCTTTAAGCTTTCTACTCATGAATCAGTCCACTCCTGCAGCACCGGGTAGAACTCCAGGGTCTGAAATTGCACTCAGTAAACTTAAAAATTTATGTATTCGTAAACAAAACCAAAATGAAGCAAAATGTCTCCAATTTCGTTCATGGTTTCGTTAGGTGTTCTCGCAAAAGTAAAATATTGTACACAGGACATAGCCCAAAACCAACCTAAGCGTTTTAGGATCGCCAAAATTTTCCCATTTTTAGAGGAAATCGATGACAATGAAGTTCGACTTCGAACTGGTAGTGGGAAATTAGGAAAACATGCGGTTGCACCCCAGATCCAATGTTGTGGGTAGCTCCCACTCCTAGTCCCACTATCACTGTAGTTTAATGCATGCCCCGCGGCTACATGTTTTTATCTGCTCACTGCGTCGGTGGCAACTAAACCCCGATAGAACTTGTCATCAGGTCGACCGCGTGGCTAGTTATCCACTGCAGTGCATCTTCAAGCACACGAGCCGGAGAAATGTTGCTCCGCGTTGTCTGTGTTCCTTTGTTTCATGTCAGTAAGACCGCCACAGCTGCTGTTGTCGTAACACTCGCAACAGATCGGCGAGCATCATCCCACCACCGCGACCACTGCAACTAAACATCATCTACATATTGAGCGATATGTGCGCATTGGCGTTATTTATCAGGTGACGGCACCATGCAATGCACGGGTGACAGCACCATGCAATGCACTAAGATTTTGCTGCCGCGCATGTCGATACAGCAATCGGGGCGAGGATGTCGCGCTTCGTACTGCTTGATATGACTGTCACTCTGTTTACATAGCGGACTGCCTGTCCATGCTTTTTCTACACTGTGTCTCAAACAAGAAGCTCAGCTATCGCAGAGAGGCCGTGCGATGCCTCGTGTTGTTGAGTATTTTCGTTAGTCGCTGAAGGCTGCTCTAATTAGAAGGAGTAATATGGTGACTTTCGCAAATGTAGGCTCCGTCCGTCTACCAAGTTTGAAGTTCGTAGGTTTTCGCGTTCGGAAGATACGGCGCATTTAGTGTGTCAGCTGTCTATCTACAACAGTTTCCCAGTTATTCGAACCACAATTGCAAAAAAATCGTCATTTTTACGTACGCAAGCCTTCATTTTTTTGTTTGCCCTGGGGACGCCCCTGCGGCAATCACGCAAAACGTTGCATGAATCAAAAGACAATTCAGTGCTTGCCAAACCCCTCGCAGCATGTACCCATCTATCTTGAACAGTTTCCCAGTTATTCGAACCGCAAGTGCAAAAAATCGCAGTTTTTACGTACCGCAGCCCACATTTTTGTTTCCCCTGGAGACGCCCCTGCGATTAGCACGCAATATGTTGCATGGATGGAAAGACAATTCAATGCTTGCCAAACCCCTCGCAGCATGTACCTATCTATCTTCAATAGTTTCCGAGTTATACGATGCTTAAGTCAATGCGTAAGTCCAAAAATCGCTATTTTTACCACATTTTGGTTTCCCCTGGGGACGCCCCTGGGGCAATCACGCTAAATGTTGTATGGATGGAAAGAGAATTTGATGCTTACAAATTATCTCGCTGTATGTGCCCATCTAACTATAACCGTTTCTGACATACAGCGAGATATTGGTCGAAAATCGTCAATTTTTTTCATACCCTTTTGCATTCGACGCCCCCGTTAGGGGGGTTCCCGCTGGAATAGCGCCACCCCGTTTGGTACGGAAAAACTAGAATGGCTTGGCTACCACATGGTGAAAAAATTTCGAAGATATCTTTATTCGTTTTGGTGCAACTCACGAACGTGACGGACGGACGGACAGACAGACAGACGGACAGACACCGGGTGACAGCAATAGCCGCGCTATGCATAGCATCGCACGGCAAAAACAAGAACTTAGCTATCGCAAACAGATCGCGCGTCAGCTGCGCACACAATACGTTGAGGGCATCTATAGGCCTAAATATTACACCGTGACCTTGAAATCTAGGTTAAGGGTCACTCAAGGTCACTTGAAACGGAACCATTGGATAGATCGTACGCGACTTGCTATTAGTCGATTTATTTGACGTTAAATATTATCGTGACCTTGAAGTGTGGGTCAGAGGTCACTCAAGGTCATTGAAAGTGGTACCATTTAAAAGTTTGGGTACGCTTTCATATTCGCCTTCCACAGTAACTATGGAACTATACTAAACAACGATTATAGTAACTATGGCCGTATCTTTAGCCATTTCGGAGATATTCAGCGTCAAAGAATGGCCTGACCTTGAAATCTGGGTTTGGCATCGTCCAAGGTTATTAAAAATGGCGCGGTTCGATAGACCATGTATGACTTCCACTTGGTCGGCCATTGTAACTATAGCTCTATCTTGTACCATTTGCGAGTTAAATGATGTTGAATAATACCTTGACTTTGAAATCTGGCTTAGAGGTCGCTCAAGATCACTGAAACTAGTGCCATTCGAAAGCGTGGGTGCGGTTTCCTATTCGCCTTCTGTAGTAACTATGGCGCTATCTTGTATCGTTTGCGAGATATAGCGACTTATTGGTAGAAAATCGGGAAATTTTTATACCCCACCTGTATTTAGTGGCCTCCGCAGAGGATGACCCGGTCGAAATTTCGTGAAGATGTTTGATGCTGATAAAACTAGGATGACTGGGCTACCGTGTGGTGAAAAAACTATGGCGATATATTAAGCTGTTTTCATCTGATACCGGAACGTCACCAACAGACAGACAAACGGACAGACGGACGGACAGACAGAGAGGACAGATTTGCTATATCAATATCGCGCGTCAGCAGGACCGCTACGATTAATATGACATAACTTCACCAATTCACAAAATTTACTAATTATTTTTGACCTTATTCAATTCTCAATTCATTAAGTTAAAAAGTTGTTATTGCAATGGCTTAGAATCAGCTGCGTGGTTACCATAGCAACAGTAGCGACTTGACGGTTTGTCTCTCAAAAAAACCGGAGACTACGATTTTGACATAACTGGATCAAAAGTTGTTTAATTTAAGTAAAATTTTAGAGATAACATGTGCTCAATATTCCTAATTAAACCACAAAGTTAGAAAACAGTTCTGTTTGCAGCAAAGTACCAGCTGAAGCGAGTTACCTTAACTGCGAGTCATTCGACAGTTTATGTTGCTTTATGAACCGAAAAGGTAAATCTTATAAACAGTGTTTCTATCGGAATAACAAAAATGTTTTGCGGTATCAAAAGTTACAACACGTGTTCGAATGCTGTCTTTCGGCATTGATACAGCCCCACAATCGTTTTACCACTCGTTTATTCCCCAAGTCAATAGTACGTACGTCAGCCAAGAAATCCGCTGTTCAGGTGTGTCAAGTCGCTGCTGTTGTTATGGAAACCATACAGCTGGTTGTAAGCCAATTTGAAAACTTTTTACCGTAGTGAATTGAGAATTGAATAAGGTATCTCCGTGCCAAAAATAACTAGTCAACGTTGTGAATTGGTGAAGTTATGTGATATGCATCGTAACGGTCTGGTTTTTTAGACACACGTACATCACATTACATCACGGCAGCTGGCATACCTATGTATTTATACTAAACAACGATTATTATGGACGCCCGCTCAGCGTAAGCGGGCGTCCATGTTATATTTTGCCAATGTTTATTTATTTATTTATTTATTTTTTTACGGCCGCCTTATTC
>Ga0209149_1000754_pt1 | contig 14345 bp, 9 predicted proteins | sample WorMetTyACAVOLI2_FD_187423 | JGI IMG/M metagenome (GOLD analysis project Ga0209149, IMG submission 187423) | Marine gutless worms symbiont microbial communities from Max Planck institute for Marine Microbiology, Germany - Olavius algarvensis... ... | reverse complement strand
TTTCTAGCCTTTACGTCCCCTATATCTCAGCGACCGCTAAAAATAGAGGCTTAGAAGCAACGTATGAAGCTTTTTGACCCTCCCTGTAGAAACACTGAAATCTGTCCCCCGTGGAAAAGCTGTTTGAAATGCGAATGGCGGGTTTGTGTCAGTTCTACTGACGCACTTGTTTTATTTATTTTTTTGTGGCCGCCTTGCTCCGTCCATGGTTAACGGAGGTTCGCGAAACTTTTACAAGTGGTGGATCTTGAGTGTGAATAGAGAAGTTACTACTTAGATTTTTTCCTGGTCCTCCTTAAACTACAGGGTGGGCCAAAAAGTGACGAAATTTGGCATATTTTCAGACCACTCCCGCAAACTTTCTGCTTTCACGTCCGAACGCGGGAGAATATTGTAATTCTGAAAAAAAATTGTTAAGCACAGATGGTTGCTCTACACGCGTGCCAGGTTTGGTGAACGTTGGCCTACAAGCCCCTGAGATCCACGCGTAATACACTAAAGTTCTTAAAAACTAATGACATATGGGTGAATAGCCTGGGACATGTTTTATTTCCATTCGCTAGATGGCAGCACGACCACGCGCAAACGCCGCTACCTTACGAGATCTTCATGACACGTGCCTGGGCAGTGGCCACAGCCCGTCGCCCGTGGGCAGGGCTGACTCTATGTGTCTACATGGACGTCCATGCCTCTGGCTCCCATTCGCTGCCGTGTGCTGCTACACTCTCTTCTACCTACTGATGATGCCTGCAGCTCGTCTAGTCTGTCAACGTCATCAACGCCGCGTCATCTCGTCTGCTGTATTATTAGACGTTAGCTGTACTTAGAGAAGATAATATTTGTTTTTTCCTTGTCCACCATAAACTACAGGGTGGGTCAAAAAGTGACTAAATTTTCCATATTTTCGGACCCCACTCGCAAACTTTCTTCTCTCCCGCCCGAACTCCGTAGAATACGGTAATTCTAAAACAACCACATTGCTGCCCTCGGCTAAATGTACGCGTCCAAGGTCGAACTGGCTGCGGCGGGCGTCCATCCGGTTGGCATAATATCGTCACATGCCAACGTCTAGTTTCTACTGTTTTATTCGACCGGAAAAACTTATGTGACGCTGAGCGCGACCTGTTACCAATAGCTAAGTTTTTTGTACTGTCAACGGAGTTTTATCTTAGTCGCGTTACACTTTACACCTTCGCAATTACACATAATTGGGGAGGAGAGGAGTCCATGTTATTGTCACGAATTTCTGAGAGGTCAGAGTTCAAGCGGTTAATGCGATCCAACAATAAATCGTTGTTTATGTCTTGGTGAATACCGTTATTTTAGTTAATTAAAATTAACTATGTTTATTACCTATTTACAATAATTGTTGTTCGCTCGTTGACTGATTAACGCACATACACTAAGTGCGGTTCGCATCATTTCGCGCATGCGTCGACAAGATTAATTGATGACTTCCGGTAGACTGAGCTTGCGCACAGCCAAGCTTCATTACGTCGCGTCATCGCTCCATTATGACGCCATTTCTTTCTCGCCTCTCATTGGCTGGGGTACCTGCCTCGCACGTTCGATCAAGTAGTTACTGCAGCCTTGTCATTTCCAAAAGTAGTTACATTACATGTGATATTGAAACAATATTAACCGATCTCGGTGAATATACATTCATCTGGTTGGAAGTTAACTATTAGTTAAATTCATCAAACACAACCAAAATTGTTATCTAAAACTTGACGTTTCGACCTCTATCAGAAGAAGCTGGTACTTTCAGTTCTTCCGGTTCTTGATACAACGGGAAAACGCCGTGGCTCAGTTGGTAGCTGTCCTCATCACGGTTCATGGCCTGTTGTAGTTTTATGTAATAATGAACATCTTTATTCACCAGATAACTGGTAGCAATAATTTTGGTTGTGTTTGATGAATTTAACTATTCATTAACCGATTTTTAAATAAATAATTTACACATCACGAATGGTAATAGACTATTTAGTTAGTAAAACTCGCCGACAGTAGTCATTAGTTTCCTCGTCTACAATTTGCGTCAAGGTTTGTCCAACAATCAGAATTTGACATCTAACATTCGAAAAATGATCCACTCGGACCAGATATTCAGCTGTAGCAAAACTGCTGACGGCATCGTAAATCTCCGAGGCTGATGTGACCAAAACATAAGCCATATTTCTACTTCCGGTGCTGTGCAAACAGTCGTCAAATGTCCATGGCTTAAACATAATGGAGAAATAGTTTATTTCCGTCGACAATCTACTACGTATACCGTTTATACAAAACGCTTATCTCTGGGCACCACCGTTCTAACCAACTGCAAGCGATGCCATATTTCTACTTCCGCTTTGGCGAACGTTTTAGCTAAACGCGCACAACTTGATCAAATGGGTTTATGATTCCAGGCAAAAGTATCTTGAAACTCTCAATTTAACTATAACTCCTTGAATTTCCGGACTCAACACTTGTTTGGACAGCGTCCGGCGCTAATGACATTGTCAGAACTAATCAGGCGATGTTGTCAGGTCCAGCCTGCACGGCACTGACGGCGAAATGTTAGCTGTTCATAAAAGGGAAATTTCGTGTGTTTCTTGTTGAAACTCATACAAGAAGAACGCAGCTGCACGACAGGCGCGGACTGCACATGTGACTGGGCCCATTCTCCTGTATCACATGTACGACACTCAGTCAATGACAAGTCGGCCAGCGACCGAACGCGACAGATCATTCATCATCAGCGCTGTCCGTCCGTCTGTCTGTCTGTCTGTCTGTCTGTCGCATGCAGCATGGCACACGTCGTCCTAGTCTCTCTCACTACAGATTGCATTATAACACGTTTCGCTGCGCATGCTAGCCGCAGCAGTCGTCCGACTTCCGGTTCCTGTGAGCCGGTGTCAATCAGCATGCTAAGAGTGTCCCATTATTCGGGGTGGCCCAAAATGTAAGCTCTTACCGGTTTCTCAACAAATCGTAGTAGATGTTACGTTTGAGTGTCCAAACAAACATTTAATCTTTTAAAATATCATTAAATATTCTATTGATTACGTATTACGTCGGCTTGACGCCATACTGAGACATAGGTAAAATAATGTAAACTATCGTGCATGATAGACTTATTGCACTTGGTACATGCACTTGTCGTTTACCCTATGTACTTGTACTTGTACTTGTATTTGTATACTTGTACTTGTACTTGTACTCGTACTCGTACTCGTACCGTAAGTATTTGTACTTGCTGCTTGAGTACCCGGTACTTGATGCAAATCGCTGATATATGACGCTGACTCGTCACGGTTTGCAGGTGCAAGTGCGTACCATCGAATATTTAACATTAGAAAGTAGTACAACGATCTGGTTACATACTTAAATAACCTCGTTTTCACATGTCATTAGCATAATAAAAATAACTACTGAGCTAAGAACGCTCGCTGTCATATGATGCCTCCGCCGCAGCATGTGCGTAATGGACTCGCCAGCTCTTTGGCTCTCTAGTTTGTATTTGTTTCATGTGTCCGATTCTATGGTCAATATGGCGGGTGGTTCTCTCGTCTTGAATGTCGCAGAGTTGGCCTGTCGCCATTTAAACGGCACATCGGCACAATGGTGTGTCGGTACGTTCATGACAGGCACGGAACAGACAGACAGACGGATGGACGGACGGACGGGATGTAACACGTAAGCGGCTTGCTTATGGATGACCGCTAATAAGACTTGCAAGCAGGCAGTTGTGCAGTGTGTAGGCTAGTGCAACAGGTGTTCGCTGATGAGTTACTGAGTCGCCAGAGGACGACACCGCGACAAATCAAAGCACTTAGCATTCTGCAGGGAACTAAAAGGCACCGCACCGCACCGCACGCTGTGAAATTAATTCTCAAGCAACAGCATCTTTGAACAGCGTGTTATCCCGCCGAGATATCGCCACGTAACAATTGATTCGATTCTACGCTACTCATCGCCTGGTGAATTCCAGTGAACAGTAGTAAATTTCGCATAGGCCTACTGCCATCGCGAATTATACTAATATCAAATTGCTAATGCAACAAAATGTAATTAAATAAACAGCAGAATATAACATAATTCAGAAATTATGCGGTTTACATAAAGAATACTTAAGAGTGTAAATGACTTTCAAGATAGGCATATTATAGAGCAGTGCAGTGGTGAAAGCGAGGTGCGTAGATCAATCTGCATCAGATCATGCTCAATAACACGCCTGAATGCATCCCAGCGTGTCACTCAGTGAACGCTCAATTGAACATCACCAGCAGTAACAGCACCAGCATCAGCAGCATGCCGTCAGCGACGTCTTCGTCTCGTCGTGCAGCAGCTTTTCACATATTTTCCTTCTTTTCGAAAACTTTTCGTAATAGTTATTTTATTGTAACAGTCACTGGCGTATTTAGGATTTCAGGAAGAGGGGCCCTCTTCCTGAAATCCTAAATACGCTTAGAGGGGCGAGGCGCTGAGAGGAGGATGGGGCTGGGCCACCTCTCCAGAAAGAAATCATTTTTGTCCCCAAAATGATAAGACTGGTTGCACTTTGATGCAATTTTAACAGGCAAAAACGCGGACAGTTACTAGAAGCCTTGGAACACGGATTTTACGGGTTCAATCACGAAAAAGCTTACAAAAACAGTGCAGAAATTATCCCCCCAAAAATTCACGATCAGACCAAAGGGGGGGGGGGCGGTCGCAACATCGCCATTGTGTTGTAAATTGTTAATGTATGTACTCCGTGATGGCACTGTTGACGTCACATGTGACGTTCGTAAAAATAAACATTACAGGAAGCTGCTTAAACAGTGAAGTGGCAAAGTTGTGAATTTGCATGCATGACGTCGACTGACAGCTGTCGTTGTTGTTACTGACGGTTTGTTATAGTTGCATCACACAATTTTTAATTTTGTGGGTTTAGAAAACCCTTTAAGAGCACACCAAAGCCGCAGAGCAACGTACCATTATACGGCAATACGGTGATTGGTACATTGGCAGTTGATGGGTGCGCTGTTACATTTCAAGTACAGCAAGGAGAGCCTTGGGTGGGCTGCGGCCCCGCCCATTCCTCTCCTCGCTGTACCAAATGTAACAGCCCATCTATAAACGGTCATTGGCACTATAACTGCCTTTGCACTGTTATGGGTTAGCGCTGCCCACTACTGTTATCTCATTCTCCCCAACAAACTGTCTGTAATGGAACACCAAGAAATTTGCTTCTCTTGACTAAAATCGAAGAATCGTGCAATGGGCTGGACCAGATAAAAGAACCACACTCCACCTCCGGATACTTCTTGACAACGCTGACGTCAGGGGCGCCCGAGGGAATTTCTGTAAGGGCGCAAACTTCACCCCCCCCCTTTCTTGTCCTTGCCCCTCCTTCCGCTTTCCTTCCCCTCTCCTCCATTCCCTCCTCCCCTCTCCACCCACCCTGATTACCCTCCCCTCAGCGAAACGGCCCCTTAAATACAGCTTCGTTCGGCGGGTGCAAACGCATTTATATTTTGAACCCGTGAGAAGTGTCTGCAACACTTTTGGTTCTTTACTGTGCGAACTAAAAGGTAACTTGCATTCTCCACGGGGCACACAACAACATGGGAGTCAACTGCGGGCGTCCACGCGGCTGGCATGTCAGGTGTGTATAGTTGTAAGTCAGTCGCTCAACAATCACGACGAGTTGTCAACGATGCGTCTCACTGCATTACTACACACAACGACGATGTCGTATTGTTGTCGAGTTTTCTACTACAACGACTTCCAGCTCACCATCACCATCATCACCATCATCATCATCATGATGAGCATAGAGCGTCAGTGTGGAGTGAGGTGGCGCGGGACCCGGCAGCAGTCACGTTGGCGGAGTGTGCTAAGTGACGCGTGTACGTATCAATAGAGCAGTACAGTCTTGGCTGTCAGTGACGTAGCAACTGACGTCACTGCTGCGTTGACTGATGGGCGCAGCAGCAGCGGTAGCAGTCGTGGTATATCGTCGACAGACGGCGTCGACTGACTGCACGGCTGATTGTGTGAGCGAGTGAAACAGTTGTGCTGACATCAGTCACAGATGTGTCGTGATGCGGCGCCACGCGCCACTCTGCTGCCGCCGCCTATGTCACCGACCGACCCACGCCCGGCCCGGGTCAGCACCGCTTAGCTCACGCCGTCGACATAACGGAAGTGCGACGCAGCAGGGCGTGACCACGCGCATTAGCCGCTATCTGTTTCCACGTGGTATCTAAGAGATGACCTTCACGGTGGGCGTCGCGTCGCCACGCTGAGATCGTAGTTGCACGCCGACAGACAGACGGACGGACAGACAGACGGACGGATGATACGACTCTAACGACTCGGTTTGTCAGCAATGACACGCGTCTTCGACCTCACAACCGACACACATCTGATGAAATGATGGGCGGAGCAGTCACGGGCCGGACGCTGTGTAAACTACATCTGTTCTTTTATCAGAGTTACAACTTATACGATTTTAAATCTGTAGCCAATTCCTTGCGATTACACACTGTCTCTCAAAAAAACGGACCCATAGGTTAGGAATAATATGACATAACTTCACCAATTCACAATATTTACTAATTATTTATGGTACAGTGAGATCTTATTCAATTCTCAACTGACTTTGGTAAAAAGTTTTTAAATTGCCTTAGAACCATCTGCGTGGTTTCCATAACAACACTAGCGACTTGACACACGTGAAATAAACTGCAGAATGACGCCTAGTTGAGGATTGCTATGGTAACCGCTATTAACTTAAAAAGTTACGTACACGGACAACTAAAAACAATACATTGTCGGCTCACATTCAAACCGACAAGCAGACATTCTTAACTGATAGGCCTACGCATCAAACCCGAATTACCATTATGACAATGAGTTCATCTCTTAGCCCATGATAATCATCATCTAGATGTGGCACAAGTTTATATACGGGAAATGCGCACTCACGCGCACTCACCACAGTGAGTGGCGCACGTTGCGAGATCGTGTCGTGACGTTGGTTGGTTGTTGGTTGGTCACGTTCGTGAACGGTGCGTCGCTCGCAGGCATTGAAAAACACCTAGAAATTCAACGGTACTTTTTCAAACACCCAGCGTGACCCCAACCTGGGATCTGGGCATTTCCACCTATATGACTTCCACGTGTTGTCAACTGTGCGAACATCACGGAGGTCTGGACACTTGCTATATATACATCTTTATTCAGCATCAAGTTGGTAGTACAGTTGATATAAGACGGTTAAATAAAATATACAACTATAGCGCCACTTACATGAGTCAGACTCGTGACCAGCAACGCTTTACAATCTCGAATATAGCAGCTGATTGGCATGCGCAAATGGTGCCGCAGTGTATTGTGTGGCCATCCATTGCCCGCGCTAACGGACAATTGGACCCACGGTGCAGATAGCAGACACACTAGGCCTTCACTCCGTAGCCGTAGCTACTACTCATTTCCCGTCCCGCTAAGGGTAGGAGGCTGAGTTGGCCTGAGCACACAGTAGGCTAGCAACTTGCTGAATGTTGCTTGCGGTGGACCGGGTGTGAGTCGAACCCACAACCTCTCGATTACCATTCCGATACTCTACCAGTAGACCACGGCACCACTAATCAACTGAGTCCGACCGTCGCAAGTTGGTAACGTTCATCACTGCATTTATTTAGCGCTCTCAACTGAAGGTTGCTCGACGTTTCGATACTTTGCCAGTTCGCCACCTGGACGCTTCGCCATCTGGACCTTTCGCACATTTGGACGTTTCGATGCCAGGACGTTTCGCTACCTCCCTGGACGTTTCGCCATGTCTCAAAGCTTGTAATTTGTGATACTGTAACAACTTCAGCAATTTTTTTGTATATTCAGTAAAGGGGTTCATTAATGTAAATCTTTATTCACCGTATTAATGGTAGCACAACGACAATAAAAAAAGAAAAAAGAACATAATAGCAAACTTAGTCAAACTTAATTAAATAACATAGACCATATAATTTTTATGACATGTGACAGTGCATATCGATTACAGAGTTATACATGAAGAAGGCCTAATGTAGTATCGGTTCTGATTGGCTATTTCTTGAAAAATTTATGCGCTCTTTTCAGACTTTACATGTGATTCCAACTGCAAGTTTAAGCATGAATGCCACTGCATTGCAAACGGCATCGGTTTGCTGCACAAACCTGAACGAGCAGCATGCAACGTTTTGCAACAGAAACGCCCTAATAAAAAGTATAGTTTGGCAATTACGGTCCATAAAAATTACCAAAAACTCGTATATACCTTTGGCAGTAACACTTTACCGAAAAGTTACTACATGAATGTTGAATTCAATGAAAAGTTTGACAAACGGAACTGCCTATGGCATGCAATATGTCATCACTTTCGTGTTACATTATAAAAGAACAACAGTTTATGTTAGCTAGTCTTTGTCGTCCAGATAAAGGTAAAGGTAAAGGAGCGTATAGTTCTTCGTGAAATTCACCTCAGAACTAACGGGACGCCACTTGTCAAATGGGATCACACAGTGTTATCTGCTACCCGACTTAACCGGGCAGGTTGGTACTCGATTTATCGACCCCATAAGGATGAAAGGCTGAGTTGGCCTAGTTGGCTGGTTACATACCGAAATGGTTTACCCGTCCACAGACGGTCACCCATCCGAGTACTAACCGGGTCTGACGTAGCGCAACTACGTTGATCGAAGCCAACGCGTTAACACTAAGCCAAACCGCCAACCAATAGATAGCGAACCGTCTTAGCGAAGCGTCCATGTAGCGAATCGTCTAAGGTGGTAGCGAAGCGTCCAGGTGGCGAACCGTCTATGTAGCGAAGCGTCCAGGTAGCGAATCGTCTAAGGTGGTAGCGAAACATCCAGGTGGCGAACTGGCGAAGTAGCAAAACGTCCTGTTACCCGACTGGGGCGCATTTCGTCCGACTGTCGTATGATTAACAGGTAACTTTGTAATCGCAAAACGTCTATATATCAGAAATCGACAAATGGACGAAAAATCAGTGTATATTTTCATTTAAAAGCTTTTGTCACGTCGATGCTCTAAAATTAACACTATCAAATTTTAAATCGTCACAAAAGGACACAAAAAATTCGATTAACTATAGAGAGTTAAAGACTGAGTGTGCGCGCTTGGGTATAGTGCTGTATGTAGAGTATCGGACTCGTAACCGAGAGGTTGGTTGCGGGTTCGACTCACATCCGGTCCACTGCAAGCAACCTTGAGGAAGTTGCTAACCTACAGTACTATGTGCTCAGGCCAACTCAGCCTCCTCTTCAGCGGGACGGGAAATAAGTAGTAGCTACAGCCACGGGTACGCGGTGAAGGCATAATGTGGCTGATTGGGGCGATGTTGTGTCTGCTAGCTGCACCGTGGGTCCAATTGTCTGTTAGTGCGGGCAATGGATGGCCACATAATACGCTGCGGCACCATTGGCTCATGCCAATCAGCTGCTAATTCCGAGATTGTATAAGCGCCGCTGGTCACGACCTTTCATAATGCCTCCGCCGCTGCATTTGTCCGGACATTCGTTGTAAATGGTTTCTGTACCGCAGCATGGCAACAGAGTATGATGGTGCAGCGTTTCAATGCTGCTATTGCACGACACTGCAGTTTGTCGCTGACTGCGGGGACTTTTACTTTTTATCTTAATAAAAATAATATTTTATGTGGTCATGTCTAAACTTCGCGCAATGCTGACATTTATAATCACTTTTTGCGGGACACAATAGCATTTTAGAAAAGTAAAGGTAAAGGAAGTGGATTTATATAGCGCTTTTATTGTAATACCTCACACTCAACTTAAAGCGCTCAAATACGGATCACAGTTTTACCTGGAAATTACACCGTACCTCGCAAGCGTTCACCAGATGCCGCCTCCCAGACTGAGGTTGCGAACATCTAATTGCAGCCTACTACTCTTTTATATACCCCGAAAGGATGAAAAGCTGAGTTTGCCAAGTTGGCTGACCTACAGCGGACGGTTTACACCTAGTGACTCTTGCTTTTAGGCGCCGGATATAAATACTCTTACTTACTTACTTACTTACTTACTTACTTTACTTATAAGTGCTCACCCGTGAGCAGCAGGTCGAGCGCAGGACAGGGAAAGTTCGCCGGTCAAAGACCGACGTTCTACCACTGTGCCACACGCAACCAACCCTGCACAACCAACCCGTTACACTAACAGCGCATTATCTCATTAGTCACTGCGTGTTGTATATTTGCAGTTAAAACATAATTTGCATAATGCAACTGTCAATCAAATTACGTTAATTCCTCGGGTTTACGATACTTAGCGGCAGAAGCGCTTTCGTCGCGTGCACGTGACACCTGTCAAAGTGTCAAGAAGCTAAACGTCGTTATGCTAACCTGTTAACGGTAAAATATATCTATCCTTGCCTGTCAACCATTCAACTGCTTAGCCTACTGTTGACATACCAAGTTTACACTGCGGTGTCTCAAAAAAACCTGACAGCTACGATTAATATATATATATGACATAACTTCAACAATTCGCAACGTTCACTAATTATTTTTGGCACAGAGAGACCTTATTCAATTCCCAATTCAATAAGTTAAAAAGTTTTTTTAATTGGCTTAGAACCACCTGCGTGGTTTCCACAGCAACAGTAGCGACTTCACGGTCTGTGTCTCAAAAAACCGGACCCTACGATATTTTGACACAACTCGATCAAAAGATTTTCATTTAAATAAAGTTTCAGAGATAACAATGTGTTCAATATTCTTTATTAAACCACAAAGTTAAAAAAACAGCTGTGTTTGCAGCAAAGTTACCAGCTAAAGCAAGTTACCGTAAGCAATCCTTAAAGGCCGTATTCCACTAGTCGAACTAGTTGCAAACTATACTTGGAAACCCAAGTGGTTGCATGGGAACTAGTTGCCTGCTGCGATCGGGTCGGAAACTAGTTGGAAACTAGAATGCAACTAGTTACAGAGGTGATTGTTCTGACCTAAAAATGTGACCAAAGTAATTACGACCCGACCTGTTTTATTATGTCAAGATGGCCGATGACAAAGTTGAAGTGGTTGCGTGCACTTCGCTAATAGCTAGTCTAGGTGCTGCCATTGCAAATTGCAATATTCGACGTCAAAAAGAGAAAGCGAAAACACGGGTTAACGCATACATTCGCAACAGAGATAAGTATGGTACATTTAACATGTTATTGCCGGAGCTGTGCTGGTTTCCAATATCTACGTATGGATGTTGCAATTTTCGAGGAGTTGTACGCACTGGTTAAGCCAGAGATTATCTGAACAGTTTAAATAAGTAATAGAAATGTGTTTAAAAAGTTCAAAAAGTTGGCAACTTGTTGCAAACCTGGTTGTTTTTCTACATTCCACTTCTGTAGCAAGTGAATAAGTTGCCAACCAGTCAAAATAGTTGGGAACCTGGTAGATCTATCACGACATGTCGTGCTAGATCTATCACCAAAAAACGAAAAAAGTTGCGAACTAGTTCGCATTGTAACTAGTTGCAAACTAGTCGGAAACCCGGGTTGCCAACTCAGGTTTCCAACTAGTTTGCAACTAGTTCGACTAGTGGAATGCGGCCTTTACTGTGCGCGATTTCACAGTTTATGCTGCCTTATAAAAAACAAGCAGTGTTTCTATCGGAATAATAAAATGTTTTGCGGTATCAACAGTTACAACTTACAACACGTGTTCGAATGCTGTCTTTCGGTATTGACACAGCTTCACAATGGTTTTGTCACTCGTTTATTGCCATGCCGATGACACGTTGTTCGAAGTTATGTTATGTATGTTGTTTGTTTTGATTGTTATTGTTTTTGTGTACAATTTCACTTGCATTTCATTCGCTATTCGGCCCTCGGGCCGCAAGTTTGCTATTACACTGATTGAATTGATTTAAGTTGGCCCAGAAATCCTATGTTCAGATGTGTCAAACGCTATTATTGTTATGGAAACTACACAGCTGGTTCTAAGCCAATTTTAACATATTTTATCGTAGTCAATGGAGAATTGAATAAGGTCTCTCTGTACCAAAAATAATTAGTGAATGTTGTGAATTGATGAAGTTACGTCATATTAGTTGTAGAGGTCCGATTTTTTTGAGTTACAGCATAGTGTATTATACTTGAATGCATTCTGCGCCATGCATCGCGGCGGGCAATTAACAATTGCCAGATCCCTTTACGCTTGCCTTCGAGACTCCATCCTGCAATTCGTATTTCGCCTGATGTTTGTTTGGCACAAAATGGCACATGTTCGAACCGAGATGGCAAGTCAATATACTTGCAATCCCTCAAGCTGCCGCCATTAGTCCGCACAACTTATGCCTATCGATACGCTTCACGGATTTAACACAGCAAGACGAGGCATGTCGTGTCTTGCGAGACGACACACATCCTACGTCGTTTACATGTTAGCTATACGGAGTTGAACGGTTGAATACTGTTTGACTGGACTGCCAGCGGCTTGTAACTTGTATAGTAATGCAATGCCGAGATAGGCCTACTTATTTGCGCTACTTCTTGTTCAAATCACGAGAAAACATCATGCATGAACTCTGAATAAAACATGACCTCAAATCTCATCCGTTTTGCCAATTAAGCAAACATGGAGAGATTGGCGGCGCTTTCCTATGTACGTCAAACATAAATTATCAATTAACGATGCTTTGCTTGTTCGAAAGATAGGCTATGCATGATACTTGACTTCAGTAAAACGTAAATAGACCTAGGGCCTATATTCAAGTTCATTAATAAATTCTGTGCATCAGATAATCTACGTCGTGTGATATATCGCAGACAATGACTGACGTGAGTTTTGAATTAACTTTTCTTTACCTTTGTACATTATGTTCGTTTAGTGTGTTCGTTTATTTTGTTTCATTTGTTGTATATTCTGCTACCACATGTTTGGTGAAATAAAGTTGTATATATTCCCAACCTTTGCTTATGTTACGTTATAGGCGCTTAACTGAAAGTAACGCAGAGCGCCATTTGTTACTATTCTTCTGTCACTTTCATACTGTAACTCACAGTTCATTAGCAATTGAACTTGTTAGTTAACGGTGACAACATGACAGTGACGGGAACGATAGTGGACGATACGATACCGACCGGTCACAGCTGTCGTTGACTCCATGCATGCGTTAACTGACGTCATGTTGTCGATTTCTTCGGATATGATGACGTCACGCTGTCAAGACCACACACAGAGATCGTTGCTAAGTGCAGTTTCTGTTGCTGTCAGACACTTATAGCGTCGTCACTAGCAAGGTGCGCGCCGCACGCTGGCGGGCGCGTCATTAGCTGTCAATCATAGATGACAACTCGCCATACAGCGACGTCACGCTGCCGCAAGGCCCGCCTACAGCGCTGAGAGGGGCGGAGCAGTCACCGGACATCTGTCGTCGTACGTCGGCCTCTATAACCAACTGACCATCTCGTCTGACCAGCATGCTAAGTCAATTGTCTGAGCCGTGCAGAGGTCATGTCAAGGTCAAGTCGAGAGTCTGTACAGTTCCGTGAACGACGGCATGGCTATTCTACAAACACATTAGCCGTTACGAGCCGTCATGTGCTACAGCAGTCACCACCGTCTGACTGTAGGGGAAAGTACCCTAACATGAACATGCTCCCATTATTTATTTATCATTCACCGTTACACGGCAGCAATAATATGAGAAAATAAGAAATATATACAAACAGAAAAAATATAAGCCGACAGTAAACGAACAAGACGTCACACTGATATAAGATGTTCACGATCAAATTCAATCATGCAATCAATTCAATTCAATATGGGCACCTCAGATTACTATTATATACAACTTTATTCGCCAAATGGCAGAAAACAAAACAACAAAATTTAGAAAACGAAGTAACAACTTAACTAACTTTACTAAATACCTATGTCTATGCCTTATTATTGTCCGAGTATTTATTGTAAATAAATGCAATTTCGTTCAAAGCTTTACTGACAGATAATGAATAAATCGAGTTTTCACTTTATCAAACGCTTTACTCAAATCGATTGCACACAAAGTAACTGTATTGTATTCCCTGCTTTAATGAAGCGCTCAACAACATGCATGGCGGACAGTGTATATAGCAATATACAATGGAACGATGTCTACATGGCTACAAGCCTACAACCCATCCCTTTTCAAAGCCGAATTGTTTATTACCATTTTATGGTGAATAAAGATTCTCATTATCGGTAATAAATTTGCCAAATTTCTCAATAAAGCAATATTCGAAAACTTTCGATATAATGGCGCTGATAGCTATGCCCCTAAAGTCTTCACATGACATAACCTTAGTGATACAATCCTTCAACTTGG
>Ga0209149_1000753_pt1 | contig 14346 bp, 7 predicted proteins | sample WorMetTyACAVOLI2_FD_187423 | JGI IMG/M metagenome (GOLD analysis project Ga0209149, IMG submission 187423) | Marine gutless worms symbiont microbial communities from Max Planck institute for Marine Microbiology, Germany - Olavius algarvensis... ... | reverse complement strand
ATAGGAAACCCTACCCCAGGAATTCAATGGTACAACTTTCGACCCCCTGGGGTGACCCCTAACCGGGGAATGGGCCCCCCGTGAGGCGCTTTTTGTCAAATTACTTTGACCTCTTGTTATTATTGTTGTCCGTTGTGTTGACAACACCTATGGTATGATGTGAAAGTCAAACATGAGCTGCAGTGGTAATGTTCTTGTTTCTTGAGAAATCATACATCTTGAGTATTACAGTTGTTTTTAAATCTATACATATGTCTCCATGATACTGTGACCTCTGACTTGATATTAATATTATACTAGCTGCATCGCATGCAAAGTGTGTGCGTATGCAGCTGGATTTTACATAAATTAGGCCTACCCTGTTTCCCTCTCGGTGCTTATGGTGCCTCCATTCTCACGCCTACTTGTTTTCGATCCAGTGTTAGTAGCTTAACCCTAATCCCAGCCCTAACCTGCCCAAATTTGGACCCATGACCATCAGGTGACCATGTGAGATCACCATGCCAAGTTTGATAGTTACATGCTAAGAGGTTTGGGAGTGATTGCAAGTCATGCGGACACAACAGCAGTAGTTATATAATGTTCATTACAAACCCTTATGCTGATCTTTCTGTATGTAGTATTATAGCTGCTAAGAATACGTATTTAATTGTGCACAGAAGATCAGATCAGTTAATGACGATGCTTATAATTAATGTTAGGAGACGTTACGAACTGCTCTGGCAATGGGAGCTGATCGAGCAATTCACGTTGAGCTGAATCCAGCTGCATATCAGAAACTTCAGTCGTTCCATGTATCAAAGATCCTAGCTAAATTGGCAGTTGAAGAGAAGGCCGACCTTGTTATTGTCGGCAAGCAGGTTTGTTTGTTTGTGGTGCAGTTGGATCAGTTCAGTGAACACGTGATTAATAGAGAAGACGAGATTTCTGATACTTATTAATATGTTCTTAATATGCGGTTAATCCAAATTATGTTCAGTTTTAGTTTAACAGTAAATATTTAATGTTTTCTTTTGTTTTGATATTAACGTGTCATTGATATTTTGCTGCCTTCTGGCGTAATAAACGATGATTATGAATTGCTGTTGTAATTTAAATGTCATGTGCATTTTGGAAGTAATACGTGTTCACATTGTCATGTTTGGCAATTTCTGCCATATTATGTGACCTAACTGCTTAACCATTGTTTTATGTTTGCCTTTAGCTAATATATTTTGTAAACAATGGGAGCTGAACAGTATTTTGTGACATACATCAATATGTGAAGTATGTTTCCTATATACTTGCCTGTTTAGTGAAGCGGTAACACGTTGGACTCGATCAACGTATTTACTCTACGCTAGGCCCGATTAGTGCCTAGGTGGGTGACCGTCTTTCGATGGGTAAACCACCTCAGTGCAGATACAGGCACCCAGGCCTACTCAGCCTGAGCCTTCCTCTCTGGTTAGGCTGGAATGAGTACCCGGCAAAATCTGGGGGAGTAAACAGGCATATCGCATGATACAGCAGCCCGTATCAGTGGTCTTGCAGTGTTTGCTGAATGCCTGGCTGTTGCGCTGGCTTGCGGAGATCAGCACCGACGTCTGGGAAGCGGTAGCGCATTAGAGGCGTGTTCGCAACGATGTGCTATACTGATCCACGGTTTACTTTACTTTACTCTGACTGACCTGTATATCATTCCATATGTTATATGAACAATGTGAGTTTAGTCGGATTAGTTTCAATATTGAAATATTTCTTCCTCTAAGCATGACTTTTAAAGCCAGTAGATGTTAGAGTCATTCGTCATTGTTAACAATGCTATAGTCTTGTGCATGTAAACTTCACTTGCAGGCAGTTACTGTTGGGCTGTGTGAGCAGTTGAGCTTTCCAGCAGTCCTTATTGACGACAGTATTTTTGTTATTTGTAGTCTATTGATGATGACTGCAATCAGACCGGTCAAATGACAGCGTCATTCTTAGACTGGCCTCAGGTACGTTCATATCTTTGCTTTATTACTTCGGCAGAAACTGACGAAAGTCTAATCTGAGGACTCAACTTTGGTCTTGGTTAAACTGGAAAAGTGAAGTTGTTTCCGCCCAGTGAAATTTCAGCTGTAAGCATTAAGTGATCTCTAGCATGTAATATCAGCCACTGAATTCAGCTTAGCTTTGGACTACACAGTCACTCAGTCTGAACTGTGATCTCAGCTAACCTCTGAGACCGAAGGTTGGACTGGGTGATTGCCGAGTCCAAACAAAAAAAATAACTGTTTAACATACCTAGTTTACAGTATTTTGTTTTAGGCAACGTTTACCTCCAAGTTGGAAAAGACAGATGATAGCCTAACAGTGACACGCGAGGTAGATGGTGGCTTGGAAACGGTTAGAGTGAAGCTTCCAGCTGTGGTGACAACTGATCTCCGTCTCAATGAGCCGCGATATGCCACGTTGCCAAATATCATGGTATGCAGCTATTCTTATCAGGTTTACTGGCTACTTATTTTGTAGCAGCATGCTTCTGTTTCCGCTGTTTCATTTTTCATTATTTGCTTACTTATTTTGATATTTATTAGGGCTGTCGAATCATGGCTGTCCCAGTGGTGCTAATGACAGTGTCAAGGTATGTGCTACTGACAATGGACCAAAGGCTTGCGTTCAACTCCCAGTCTGGTCAGATTATCTATGTGTCAGGATTATGGTGGCAGAATCAGAATATGTGTTAAAACTGAGATTAATGTGCAATTAAAATAATTAATCATTTGATTAATGCGATTAACAAAATTAAATTGCTCAACAATCCTATTATTTATATACTGATTTTGCTGTTGATGCTGTGGGTTGGGCATCTTGTATACATTTCCAGTGGAGACCTGGCTTAACCTGTGTTCACGGAAAACAAGATTATTAAATAGACAAGTAGCTCTGCTGTCGCAAAGAGGCCGCACGATGCTTCGTATCTATCAGTAGTTAGCTTCAACAGTACAAAACGTAGAGTAGAGTCTTTTATTGTTAGTTACGTATGCTACAGATTTATCACTGCATGCAGTTAAATGCACTGTTCTGTTGTCTTTGGCATAACGTCGAGGCTTCTTGTCATAAACATTTTATTGTCTTCTCACACAATCGACACCGCCGCTTACTATCAGCGATGTGTCATAACTTGCGAGTCGGTGCTCATCATCCACTGGCGACTTTGTTGACAACACCTGGCATGTTGCAGCGCTAACAGCAGGCAAAGCGAGATATAGGCTCAGAATTGCAATTTCTGCCTACCCCACCTGCATTCGACGCCCCTGTTAGGGGAGTTCCTGTCGGAGTATTTCCATCCCGTTTGGTGCGGAAAAACTAGAATGGCGTGGCTACCTGACAGTGAAAAAAAATTGAAGATATCTTTATTCGTTTTGACACAATCCACGAACGTGACAGACACACAGACAGACACCGCATGACTGCATAGGCCGTGCTTATGCATAGCATCGCGCGGCAAATACTGATGAGTGTTCGGCGTAGTCATATTTCTATATTATTATTTTTTTTTTATTTCCATTTATTTATTTGTAATCATAACTTTTAAGTTATAAGACAGTGTTTGTTGTTTTTGCTGATGACATAAAGAAAGCCAAGAAAAAGCCGTTAGCAAAGAAATCAGCCGAAGAGCTTGGAGTCGATTTGACACCACGACATGAAGTTCTGTCTGTTGAGGATCCGCCAACTAGGACAGCTGGTCAAAAAATGGAAACAGTCGAGGAGCTGGTGACAAAACTCAAGGAGATCGGATTGGTCTAACGATTGTGAGTAATGTCGTTTTCTTCATGATATATAAGTATTTATATATATAAGAGTCAAAGGTGTATTTAAGTGTCAAAAATACATGTTTTGTGTCTACTGCGATGGAGATGACAGATAGAGAGAATGAACAGAGCTGTGTATATCCAGGATTAGTTGACGGTGGAGATTTGACACGCATGAAATGATCTGCAACTGTTGGGCAAGTAGTAAAATAGAAATGTAAATTTAACAAATGAAGTAAGTAAGTATCGTACATTTATGGAGCGCATTACGTGAGACACCCCTAATGCGCGAAACGTGCTGATAGGCAGAGGAAAGATGAGTCTTCAACGACTGTCCGAAAGTCGATGTGCTGACTGCAGGATCCTGTACATCATCTGGCAAAGTGTTAAACATCGTCAGACCAGCGACAGCAAATGCCTGCCAACCGTAAGTGCTGACACGATGTTGAGGTACGGTCAGCTGATGACGTGCAGCAGAACGTAAATGCCGACGTGTAGCTACCTGACTGACTGGAATGCAGCAGTTTGATAGGTACACAGGTGTTGCCTACCCCGGAATCCGGGACAACCGCAGCACCATAAATACCAAAACCGGATATGATGATGATGATGACTGGCGCCTTGCCGAGCAGACACCGGTGGGTGTATAATACGCACCGCCTTCTGCTAAAATCCTTTTCAATGACGGGCAAGTGGCTTGTGTCGCTTCGATGAGAATACTCCTCCTTTCATGCCATTGTCAGCGTCGTTTGCGTGGGTGGTCCAGGTAAGCTGGCTAATGCGGCGTCAGTTTGGATATTACGCAACATGTTACTCGTCGCCGTGTGTGGGCCAACATAGCTGCCGCCATCCCAGGAAGAAAACCTTACTGTGGGTGGTGTCTGGGTGTGATGAGTATAGCTTTGATGTAGGCAAAGTGGGCGATGTGGATACCCAGAATTGTGAGTGTGTGGGAGGTCAGCATCACGGCCGATGAGAGTGACATTGTAACTTAATTGCCATCAAACTGATGCTCAGCTGCTCTATTCTCGGCCATTACGTCACTCCAGTAGCATAGCCACGGCGGCTGGCACTACGATTACATTGCGGTGATTTTCAATTTTATATTATATTATATTATATTAGATTTTATATTATTACATGTATAATAATACGCACCCCTTTCTCAGAAGTGCATTTTTACTTTTTAGGTCAAAATTATACGTATTACATGCGAGATTTTACGGTAGTTGTTGCTGTGAATTGCATATGCATATTTACATAAACTTTGCTGGTTGTAGAAATGAATGCAGTCACATAACCAGCATGAACTGATGTCCACAACGATTGCCAGCTCGTAATACACAGTTTTGTCAGAAAAGAAATTTAGCGGATGGAAATACAATACTGACCAGTGAAATAATGAAATGTTATTTTATATTTTGTTGGTAGTGTAGTTTAGTAGTGGTAAGGTATTGATCATTTGGCAGAGGTTTGTGGATTCTGAAATTGTTTAGTTGTAGTTTATTTGTAAAATTATCAACCGTCATTTGTCTGCGTAGTGTCTTCTGTACTATGCAGTATGTGTCATTCTGTGATGATGATGATGATGATGATGATACAGTTATCATTGAGCACATGCATAATGATGTGTAGGACAATGTTGTCAACAACACGTCATTTGAAAACAGCTTGAATGTCAGGCGTGAGAATGTTTAATATGACTGTGTTCACAGTTCAATATTGTCAGGCTATGGTGATGATGATGATGATGATGATAGTGATCGTCGAGCAGATGTGACATTATATACAGACTTTGCTGGTGTCAGTATTTTGATTTTAACGTTAGCTGTTTCCTGTTTCATTGACTTCGTGCAGCCGTGGGATTAGAGTGATACAACGGCCCTCTTCAGCTATGTGATCGTGATGATGATATTTTCTTGTCAAATTGTTTTTTTTAAAATATTAATTAACCTTACATTGCTGTATAGTTTTGGTTTTGATAGACTGATTCAGCAGACTGGTAACTGGAAGTCTGGAGTGTATAACAGACAGTCTTTCCACTTGTAGTCTTGGCTGTAAGCCGATGCAGGCCCCACGAGCTGTGGAATAGACCCAGATACATTTCCTGGCTGGGTAGCATAAAAGGTGACTGGAAGCAGGCGTTATTTTCATTAGTTTACTTTTGCATATGTATTATTTTCATTAATTGTTGTTTGAGTTTTTCTGTTGTCATTTGGTTGTAGCTACGTTTGGTTTTCCTGTACTAGCCAAGCGATTGATTAGGAAAACCAGAGGCATGTCTTTTACTTTTTTGCTGCGCGAGAAATCTATGGTAAAGTAAAAGATGAATTTCTCGCAATGTCCCGCAGAAGTTTCGTTGTCTTGGCACCCCGTCAGTGGTAATGTTTATAAACAAATGTGAAGCATGTCTTGTTACTTTTATTTCTACGAATCCTGTCCCCTGACAAAACTGAATGGTGGCTTATCTCGGCTACACTCTGCGATGAAGATGCTGTTTCGTGGCTCACCAGTTATGGTTCATGACACGCATACGAGAAGAAGATTTTTATAAAAATAAAATAAAACTACACTGTCATTCATGTCAATACTGAATTTGTACAAAAAACACAAAGTTTCCATCATCTCTGATGCCAGATTGTGGGCAGAGCTAGCAAGTTGTAGACATTAAAATTTTTGCTCGCCAATTCTACAAGTTGCTAGCATAGAATCTATGAGAATCTCGAAGAATCTCCTAGAAATATAAGTAAAAGACACGCCTCAGTTTTTTTTGCACCAGTCAAGTGATTGGCGGGTAGATGGTCTGTGAAATGACCCAATGTGTCGAGTGGTATATTAAACCCTACTATACCTATAGCTACCTTGTATGTAAATATATAATGCTAGCATTGAATTTTGAGGCCTCTCCTTCTGGATTGTTAGCAAATAAAACCACATAATTGGCATATTGGGCGTAGTGCCTCATCCTTTAATTCTAACTTGTATTAGTAGAGCTTTGAATGCAATAGCATGCAAGTATGATGGAGTAACATGGTAAAATGTATTCAACAATCATTAGGTTATTGAATCTTGGGGTAAATATTCTAAGGTAATGACAGGTGGCAGTTGTGGATCTGACAGTGGTTCGGGTGGGACAACATGCTGTATTGCTAACAGTGTGATCCGAACACTGTTATTATAGTACTTTGTAAACGGTGTACTTTTACATTAGAGGTTTGAATGATGATGTGCTATATAAATACAGGGTGGTCAAAAAAGCAGGCCACTTCATTTGGTTGCATTTAAATGCCTCAGTTGATATGTATGATTTTAGTCACATTTCAGGAGTGTTTTGTTCTGAACACAATGTCAACTTTATTTTATCAATTATGCAAAATAAAGTACACTGTTTCAATGTATGCAAAAAACAAACTCAGCTACTTTTTAGCATACTGTCAACAAACTGCAACTAAACACTCTAATTTTTGGCACAGCAAGTTTAAGAGACAACTGTGAGTCTGCCTATGGTTATTTCTTTCACCTCACCTGCATTGTGCCCATACCTGGTAATTCCTTGAATGTCTGCACACATATGATAATCGATAAGTAATATATTGGTTAGACATTATTATTGGTCAGGCATTGTTTATCAAGACTGCTTTTGAAAGAGTTTAGTGTGTTAGCGTGTTAGCTGATGCAACGTAACTTGGTACAGAATTCAATGTACAGTATTGATGAATTTATCAGTGAAATAAAGTTTACATAAGTCGTATTTAGGTTTACAGTTATGGTTAGCTGATTACCGCTATAATTTATCATAATGCAAGCTGTCTCGGCAATAGCTGAGCTTCTTGTTATTGCTTATAAAAAGGAAAATTAAATGCCGCTTTATTTGGCATCAGTGATAAAAATACCGGTAAAGTTGAAAGATGTATTCAGAGCAAAACGCTCATGATTTAAAAATAATACAAATCATTGGAGGCACTTTGACGATGCGAGCAATTAAACAAATTGTCCACTTTTGGGGCCACCCTGTAAGTGTAACACTGCATTATGTGACATTGCAATATTCGTGGTCTGTTACTATTGGTTTCATGTTGCTGTGTATGCTAAGTATTCAACTGTTACTATTTTGGTTATTTAAGCAATCTGCTTGTCATGAATGTTCATTTTCATCAGTTGAAGCTTATCATCATCATCATCATTTTCGTTTATTAAAAGCTGACAAAACGCAACTTATACAATAGACGCAGCACACACCGATCAGTAACATTAATGATAATAATTACATAACAATGATGTGATTCAAGCCTGTTGATAATGTATTTGTATAGAAAAATTTGTGGGCTGTTTTATACTGGAATATGAGATTGTAACTGAATGAATTTTGTACTTATACAGTATGTACATTCCGTTGTTTGTATCAAAAGTACAGACTCCTCCACTTGTACAGTGTGAACGGAAAAAAGTGGAACCGTTTTATTTTCTTCATAGCTTCTAGAAATGTTAGCCAGATTAAATGAAAGCCAATTTAAATGGAAATTTCAGACAATATAGCTGAGAGAATGCTGACTTTACGTGTCTGAAAATAATTTGTTTTCGTTAAATATTCTTTGTTAGCAGTGATGTAAAAAGGACATTAGTAAAAGTGCCACTATAGCAACTGGATTTACTACTGAAGATGAACATCTCATTAAACGGTTGTGAGTGAGTGAAAAAAGTGTAGCAAAATGATTGTTTAAGACGGTTTTTTGACAGAAGATGAAGACTTGATAGGCTAAAGATAGTGATCAATAAAATCAGTGTGAGATCTTTAACCTTGCTGATTTTTGTATTTGTTCTCTGTTGAGTCTTCGGTCCACTAAAAACGTTTTCTGTGTTAGGAAATATCTCGAGAAAGCAGTTTGTTTCATACATTTTAGTTATTTACGAGCATAAATATTGATCTTCAGGAGCGAATTCCGTTGCTGTAATGGCACTTCTACTAACGTTCTTTTTACATCGTTGCTAGCAAAGAATATTTAACAGAGAGACATTATTTTCAGATGGGTAAATTCAGCATTTCTTCAGCTATACTGTCTGAATTTTTCATTTAAGTTGGCTGACATTTCTAGAAGCTATGAAAAAAATAAAACGGTTCTTTTTTTTCGTTCACAGTGTATGTCGTTATGCATGTATCCTGAAAGATAAGTCAACATGTAGCCTATAGCTGGTGCTCTAACTTAAACCACAAAAGTCCAGAAAAAAGCCTAGAGTATTTTGTACGTAACGTTTAACAAATTCAAATGCATCTTTGTAATTTTTAGCAGGCGACGTTATAAGAACGCTGCCAAACGATTTTTACAATGAATGTCGTCCACTTCACTTAATCAATGTTGCTGCTTTACTTCTATTTACGCTGCAACATGAAAATGGACCAAATAAAAGAAAATAGCTGTGGGCTTCAAATTCGCCAGATTTAAATCTGGTCCATTATAAATAAATAAATATATAACACGTGAAAAATAGTGAAATGTTGTGTTGCAGAAGGTGTATCAAGCGTGCGTCGCTGATCTGGATTACATGAAACATCTAAAACGCAGTTGATCGCGCTGTAGGCTCCCTTAATTGCAGTAGAAAATTTGTTAGTGGCGTCGTTCACGGTTCTGTCAGCATGCGTCAAGGCCGACGGTGGACCGTTAGGCCTATCGACTTCAAACCGGTAGATAGCGACAAACTACCAAGTGCGTTCTGTCCCTGACGCACGTCGACCTCTTCAGAAGTCCCAGAACGGCGTTGACGCTGATCAAGACCATGCAATCCCGCAGGGCTAATGTTATTTGTGTTAGACTCCATACACGTAAGCTTACACGACGACAGAGAATAGCAGGCCTACCGGATAACGACAAAGGTGCTAGTCCAGACCTACGTGAACAAATACTGTAGCCTACATGTATAGCTTGTGCGTACAACACTGTGTCAAAATAAACATATTTGCCGTTGTCGACGACCAGAATAGTTACATGTTATTAGATCTGTTTCTTGAACTTCGTCCATTTTCATGCTGTGGAATAATAATACCACAAGCAGCGTTGATTAGGCAAGGTTACCATTCGTTGAATTAATAGTTTGGCAGCATTGTCATGATGTTACTTACCAAAGTTACAACGTTGCGTATGAATTCATTAAAGTTATGTACATAATAGGCATACTGCAGCGTCTTTCTTCTGGACACGGTGTATATAAATACCGTGAGATAAGTTGTTGTCAACTTGGAAACGAACTGATAAACACGTTGACTGTCGACTGTTAATTAACGTATTAACCGTTTATAGTGCAGAGGTAATTATACACCATGTCCCGGAAAAAAGGACCGACAGTATTTTGGCCGTAACATTGACTAATTTAGACAACTTTTCATAATTTTTGGCACGAATCATCCTGACTGAAAAATTGTAAAATGCCCCATCAATACTTGCACGACGTAATGATGGCGTCATTGTGACGTCATTGAAAATACTGTTTTCGCAAGAAGAGAAACGCCAGAATTCATTCTGCTTCTACTGTGGCTTCTAAATTCGCCGGATTTAAATCCAGTTGACTATACTGTGTGGGGAATACTGCAAGACAAGGTGTACAAAACAACACAAATGCCCGACTGATGTCTCGACGACCTCAAGCACCACATAAGAACTGAGTAGGCTAAGCTGGATCACGCCGTCATTGCAGCTTCTGTGCATCAGTGGCGTCGTCGTCTTACGCTGTATAATGGTCCGTAGCTCTGCGGTTTCAGTGTGCTCCTTAAAGGGTTAACCTTTTGTAACAGTCAGCTGTCGTCAGTACTAGTTGGGAGACCACGTCAAAGTTGGCTGGCTACTGTTCGCGATGATGTGCACTGACTTGCTGCATGTGTTCCTGAACCATGTCTCATCTGGCTGTTAACCAGGTACTTTGTAGAGGATTGTCTCGTGCGTTAGCATCACTCTGATGATGATGATGATGATGATGATGATCTTGAATAACCTTTGTGGTCATTCCACCTAAATATCGTCAGAATTTGGCCAGTCCTGTACATCAGAAACAATGTGACTTTTTACGTCTGGACCGCATAAAATTTATATGTCGAAAGTCGGGACTTAACGACTTTGCCAGATTTTTGCAAGCAAAAGAGTTTGTGTTCCTTGCGGGCTTTTGCGACAAGAAATTAAACTATTAAGAAATACAAGTGCGTCAGCAAGACAAACCCGCCATACGGGGTGCACTCCCCGGGGGCTACTGCCCCGTGACTTGCATTTTAGAAAGCTCTCCGACGAGCTGATGCTAAGCTCTAACTCACTTGTAACGCTGAGACTTGCCGTTTTCGAGATATTCGCATTCAAATGGCCAAAATTTCGGATTTGGGGATCCCTGGGGGCAGTGGCCACGAAAGGGAGAAGATCTGTCCTGGACTAATATGTACCATCATGCAAAATTTCACGCCGATCGGTGCCACCATTGCCGATATATCTAACGGGACAGAGAAAAAAAAACAGCAACCAATAGGCCTAACGTATGGCCGGTAATTAGCCGCTGCACTTTAAACAGTGATCGGGTTACCCTCCAAGTAAGTAAGTAAGTAAGTAACAATGTACTGATTAAGGTGACACTATCACGTCAAAGACATTGCAGGGGCACCGTATAAAATTAAAAAGAAAGAAAAGAAAAGAAAAACAAAACAACAGAATCGCCGACAGTCAGTAGTCGCGGGCAGACAACAGTTATAGTTATCCAAGAGGGGACAATATGCAACTTACTTATATTAAGATTTATTAGTGAACATTTTATGCATTCGAGTGATTCGACATGGTTTTCGTCCGTTTTTCTGCGACAATTGGTGGAAATATGAGTGCGAAGTAGAGAAATAGGAAACGTAGAAACACTTGACAAGAATAAGTTAAGCCTACCAGGAACCAACTAACAACCATCATTGACACACGAGAAAAAGATAGAAAACGTGAGGCATTGTAACGTGTTTGTAAACCCGAAGGGGACTGCTGTTTGCACATTCGAGTTTCTTACTATTTCCGCTTTGTATTCATGAAAAACATTAATTATTAACATGTTACCTTAAGTTTAAGTTTAAATTCACCTTATTAGGAATGAGATATGTAAGCATATATGTGGCCTTCAACGCATTTTCTATTCCGAATGTTCGAACTTGTCACCGTTACAAAGTTACGTGAACGTTCGTTGCTTGACTTCTGAGGCGAATCGAATTCTACGTCGCCGTTGTGGGTTGGCGGCCAGCGACGTGGAACAGGGACCCACGTCGGAGTAGTATTTGAGGCACGATGCCAGCTGACGCGGTGGCGCTGAACTTGGCGGCATTCTGTGCAATGGCGGCATCAATGTCGCCGGGTCTGCGCTGACATTAGCGACGATGATCTGCCGGTCAGTCTGATCGACGGCGGCTTCTATGGGAAGGTCGGCAGTGACGCGCGGCGCCATCGGATACTCGAAATCGCTGTGGTGCTTGGCCATGTCGGGTTGCGGTTGCCGAGATAAAGCCGTCGTCGAATCTGTAAGACAGCGTTTTACCGGCTGCTGCAGTTGCTTCTGCTGTTGCTGATGGTGATGACTGTGAACCAGCGGCAGTGGACTCGACGACGATGACGAGCTGCTCATCTCAGCTGCTGCTGTAACTCGACCGTTGCCACGATCGTCCATCCACGACTGATCACTTAACCACGGCGACGTAATGCCACCATGCAGTGGCGTGGTTCGTCTAGCCACGACGAGAGCCGCGTCGTCAGTCGACAAAGTATTGCTGACATCATCCACGCTGGCTCTGAGGTCTGGCTTCTGTGACGCACTAACCGACCAAGGCGTACCTTTGACGTCATTCGTCGACAGGTGTTTGAGGTCGTATTGTTCGCCTGATTGCGTTCTGTGCTGTTGCATACTTGTCGCTCGGGCACAGGCCGCTCTGCCGGCTTTTCGCGCAGCCTCCGATCTGACGCTCAAAGTCGGCAACCCGTCGTCGTCGTCGTACAGGGATACGTTCACCGTACCGCGCTCTTCATCATCTACATTACTCGTATTCGTACAAGTTTCGACTGCGTTTACAATACGCGGCGACACTGTGACAACCGTCATCGGAGACAACGTTTCCCTATCTTCTTCGGCGTCCGCCACTACGACAGTAGGGAGAAGCTGAATGTCAGCGGGATCGTTGACGGTTGGACTGCGGGTTATTTGTCGTAGTTGCCCGTACAGAAACACTATCTCTTGCTCGTCTGACTGCTCGCTGTCCATGTCCGTCACGATACCTGGGCTCGTTTCCGGATCCTCCTCGGACGACATCGGCTGAGTGGACTGACTGGATAACTCGTCGTCGAAAACCTCGTCTGAGGAGCTGTACCACCGCCAAGTTTTCGACGTTCGCCTGTTGGAATTCGACGTGCCGCGCATGTCGTCGTACGAGTTTTCCAGTTCCGACTGTTCGCTGGTCGAAGTCGACCAATTTCTGGAAGACCTGTTGTTATTCTTGGAGTGTTTTTCCAGTTCCGACTGTTCGCTGGTCGACGTCGACCAATTATTGCCTGGTCTCGAGGACTTGTTTTTATTCTTGGAGTGTTTTTCTTCGTTCGATGCTGGCCGGCGTGAGTCGTATGACGACTTCCGTGACTTCGAACTTGACTTTTGGTCTTCAGAGGAGTGCTTTTCTTTGTTTGATGCTGGCTGGCGTGAGTCATGCTGTGGCGAATTTCGTGACTTCGAACTTGACTTTTGGTCTTTAGGATCTTTTTTCTTCTTGTCTCTAGTGTCCTTACCGCTTACATTCGTCTCATCGGCTTCCTCGTTATCGAAAATATCGACAAAATGGCTAACGAACTTGATGTTCAAGCGGTCGTCATCGAAACACTGATTGTCAGCGGCAACCGTTGGCGGCCTGATGCTCACCTTCATATTTCAAAAATTCGAAAATCAAACTTTGCCGTTACAAAGTTTAAAGTTCGTGAATTTTTCAAACGCATACACACTTTAAAATAAGTGTCACTGTGCTACAGTTTTAAGGAAACGCTAGTGAAGTTATATTGTATTAGCGTTTTCTTTAGCCAAACAAATAAGTGTGAATACATGGAAAATAACAACATTTAGAGGCCAACTTAGTTCTAATCCTACTAGTTGTCGTAAGCTGCAGATTAGTTCCTAGAATCATACCGATATAATATTTACATAATGCAAAATGCAAACTTGTTGCAATGCGTTGGCATGACAGAAAGTTGTGATTATCAATCAAGATTCGCCTGTACACCTCCATTGTGAAAGCTATCCTTTTGTACGGTGCTGAAACCTGGCCTTTGACCAGGACAGAGACTCAACGTCTGGAGGCTACACATCCTTAATGGCTGAGAAGTATCATAAACATGCCGTGGAAGGATAATGGTCCGTAATGAATGTATACAGGAGCAAACTAATGAGGAGAAGCTGGAGCTATCAGTTTAGGAACGTCGGTTGAGATGGTTGGGGCAGATGAGTTTATTAAACTTGTAGCCCGAGGGCTAAATAGGTACAACATAATAAAAAGAGAAACATGTATACAATTAAAGAACATAACTATACGGTTAACGGA
>Ga0209149_1000751_pt1 | contig 14357 bp, 4 predicted proteins | sample WorMetTyACAVOLI2_FD_187423 | JGI IMG/M metagenome (GOLD analysis project Ga0209149, IMG submission 187423) | Marine gutless worms symbiont microbial communities from Max Planck institute for Marine Microbiology, Germany - Olavius algarvensis... ... | reverse complement strand
GGATCAGACTACATGCAAGCGTCTGTGCTAGGTCGAGTGTCAGTAGATGACGTATGTGGCGGATCGCGTGAACGTGGTAATTGCACGATCGCGCCACGGCTGACACATGATTGTCAAACGTCAGACTATACTGAAAACCCCCATGTCTGACTCATTAACAATTCCTTGACGCTCAGACTGGGCACGAGAGTTGAGTTCTTCACTCATGTCACGAGTCTCTCGTGATCGTATAGACTTATTTCTTTGTGAGGCTCTGCTTAAGGTCGTTTGCAGGTCGGGCGGCTCTTTCGTTCTACGCCCTAAACTGTTAAATTCACCGTCGTGACTCAATGAACTAACAGCGGTTACTAGGTCGTCAGTCATGTTTATACGTATGCGCAAGTGTATGATGTCTTGTAGATTCGATTACACAACACTGGTGTAAATTACAATTAACTTTAATTAAACAAGACTCAAACAGACCACTTTCTTCAATAGCAAACAACAGTTATAGCCTATATTACAATAGTTCTGCGGTAACTTCTCGCTTTCAAACAACATCAATCAGTGAAAACAATAATCCGATACTGCTTTCCTTAATGGTTAAACAACTACAAGTTCAGGTGAGTTGCAGCAATTATTAATCACTAAAAGCCGTCTAATTCTGACTTGCACTGAGTATTCGATATTCATTAATTTCAAAACCGAAACTTCTAGCTGAAGACCTCACTATAATGTGAAACAGTTATCTGTAACCAACGGCGTCTACATTCATTCTCAGCTAGCTGCCTGAGAACTAGAATGGTTGCTCAGCCGAATAAGATAAGTTAATTCACAAATAGGAGTCTATACATAAGCTAGGGGAGCAGGGGCCTATCTATCGCTGACAGTAAAAGGCCACAGATGCGCCCTAATAGTCTCAGTCCAGAAACGAAGGCTGATCCCCACTTTCAACTCAATGCTAAACAAACCCGATGCAGGTCCGATCTCTAATTCTTCAGATTCCTCTAACTCCCGAACTCTAGGACTCTCACTCTTCTATCTTATTCTTACCAGCGAATGCGATCCGGTATTTATAGAGTTTGAGGGACTCATGGGACTCAGTGCGGGACCCACAGCGAGTCCTGGTGAGACCTATACTGCGGGACTCACAGTGAGTTCCTAAGTGTGTCACTTGTGAGTCCCGAAACGTGTCCGGGACGCATCATTGAAAATACCTGGGAAAAGTATCGAAACGCGCTGCTGCTCTATAAGCAGGAAAGGTGCCGACACACGTGCCGAAACGAGTGTCGCGCGAGTCGCCATGTTAAGCTACGATGAGCGGACAGACATAGAGCAAAAATAAAGCCAATTATTGTTCTTACAGAAGAGTTTTGACAAACTGAGATCGCTAACATGTTTTGGAAAGATTTCTGCACCTGATGGTATCCTTAATGAGGTGAGGAGAGATTTAATTGTACAGAAATACGATTGCATAAGAAAAGCTGAGAAGGGCGTGGCCATGTTTACACAAATTGGTACTAAGCAACAGTAATAAATGACAGTAATTATTAAATGCCGAAATTCCAGAGAAATACTATGTAAAATCGGAGCAGTACTATTGAAAACTGAAAGTAAAAATTACATGGCGTTAACATTATTCTCATGGGAAAACGATCTGGGGTCATCTACCTATAAAAATCGTCATTAGCTATATGAAGGGAAGCTGCGAATTGGCAAGCAGACGATCAAGACTGCAGATATCCTCATTAGCATATCTTAATAGAACGATATGGATCTCTGAGTCTTCCTCGATCTTCCATATTTTAGCAGATTCTCAACATATCCGTTTCAGAAATATATATCATCTGATGTTTCCTAAATATTTACCTTGAATGCGGACAACAAAATTACCAATTACCAATCTCACAACTAATGAATATTCATGACTCTTTTACCTGTGGTCTGCATTACTCATTAAGCAGTGTTAGAGATGAAAAAGGGGATAAGAGAATGATTAAGACGGAAAACTCGTGGACAATGAGTACCAATCAGTGCTCATTCTCCACACGATCGGCCGGCCCTGAAAGTCGTCGTCCCCGACGACAATCAAACCGTTAAATCAATCTTCTGCCATTGACAAACAGCAGAATCAACACAAGAACGATACAACATTACATAACCACACATAAAACAAGCGTACAACAGATAGTCCTAAATCAATGTGCTGAAATGCATCCAACAACAGCACCAATTCAAAAGCACGTATAGTTATAACACTGTCTGCTATCATGCATGAAAGTAAACATCTTATAAACATAAACCTACACTTTTCACCTGCAACATGTTACTTCACATAAGCACAAAATCTAACTCACTAAGCAAAACGAATCATCAGAGGTTCACTCAGTACAGCCTGTTCTAGAACCATCCATTTTACACTACTTAACGTTTAGTTCCATAGAACCTGCAAAACACAACAACTAATTAAAAAAAACATCAGAACATGGAAAGTTACTCCTGAAGAACACAGTCGTAATCAGCGGTAGTAGTTACGTCTTCCTTCGTAGAGCCGGGAATCTTCGAAGTGATCTACGCCGAAAGAGAGAACGCGCCTTGCTGGGGAGTACGTTGTGTAGCTCCTGTCACGGCAGCGGGTACCATCAGTCCTGTAGCTGGGTCTACTCGGTGAGTAAGGTTCAATATCCGACTGGAAACGCTTCGGGTTCCATTCGTCTTGCCAGCGATCAGACATGCCATCCTGGCGTTCTCGTAATGGCTGGCGATTCGGATACGACGGACGTTTTGGTCGAGGAGGCAGGTAATCTTCTGGTTCCAGACGGTGATGGCGGTAGCTGTCTCGCTGCCGGTCTGGCGACGAAAACAAGTTGAGACCGGAGGGACCGCGACGGTGATGACCGAGTGAATCGTCAACCGGGGTCATCGAAAAACTGCCATCACGTCTTCCAAAGAGGTCATCATCTATTGATGCGTCAGAAGGAGCACAAACAATCAGTGGTGTGTCATTTGGCTCCACATGACGGCAACTGGCCGACTGTCCGATCGATGGGGGATCAGAGCTGCACACACCCGATGAAACGCCGGTAGACAGACTTTCCAAGATATTTGGCAGTTGAGCCACCGAGCTCTGCAGCGCTGGCGTATTTGAAACCGTCGCCGGCACCTGTAGCGTCGAGCTATTCAGAGGTGGCGTCGGTGTCTTCAGAGCCGTCGGTGCGCCCAGTGCCACAGCTGTGTTCAGAATCGACGGTGCACTCAGAACCGGCGTAGGTGTCTTCGTAACCGACGGTACGTTCTGAGCTGACGATGCGCTCAGATCTGTTGACGGAGCGTTCAGAAGTGACGGTGCACTCATAGATAACAGTGCACTCAGAGATGACGATGTGTTCAGAACAGGTGTCGGTACACTCAGAGCCGACGGCACGTTCAGAACCAGCGTCGGTGTGTTCAGAGACGATGATGTGTCCAGATCCGTTGACGGAGCGCTCAAAACCGGCGTCTGTGCGTTCAGAGATGACGATGCGTTCAGAACCGGCGTCGGTACGCTCAGAGCCGACGGTATGTTCAGAAGCAGCGTCGACGTATTCAGATCCGTCGCCTGTGTCATGGTGTCGATCAGGTTATTCACACCGCTTGCAATTCCTGAAGTTCTGTCAAAGTGACTGAGAGTGGTCGTTGGCGTCACCAGTGGCTGTGGGTGACTTCTCAGTTGAGTGGCGGCACGCGGGGGAGTTACTGGTTCAGGAATGCGTAAACCGGCTCCCCAGCGAGCTATACAAGTGCGAGCGATTTTCGCTTCGTCGGCTACAATTGGGTCGGAGGCTCCACAACCAGCATCATACAGGTGAAATTTACCGGCTACGTGTCGAGCTGCCGTCGTAGTTGCCGTGATGATTGTTGCGTGGAGGTATCTCGGAATCATCGGAAAGTACTTGCTCAAATATTCTTCTAGTCCCGAACGCGAATAAGCATTCAGTTGACGAAGTATCCCAACGGTTGCCTTCTTAATCTCCCGATTCGGAGGGTCAGGCATGCACCAGTCTAACGCATCATCAAGCAGCGGGTAAACAGCCTCCGACGAGGATGCTCCCGGACAGTCAGAAGTAAATGAAGTCGCCGAAGAGGGGATGCCAGCCATCACTTCCTGCGGAACAATGTCATTCCGAGAGGAGACAGTAGTTGCTGACGCAACGGCGTCTGGAACAGGATGTTGGACAAGCAGATGTTCTTTTATGGTTCCGTAAGCAACTGAGGTGTTACACAGCGCGCAAGTGTCGTTGGTAGTTGAAATGGCTGGAGTTCCGCTAGTAGTTGCTTGAGGTACCACGTCAGAACAAGGTGTGTGACAAAATAACCTCTTATGGCGAATGAAATTCTTACGTTGCACACTGTTACCACAATCACGACATATAATTTTCTCCTTCGGGTTGCCGTAAGGCATTGCGGCAAAATCTACAAATTTACACAGTTACAAAATCAGACAAGTACTTGGGAATGCGTGTTTGTCTGTGTGACCTGCGCATAGTTATATTTTCAAAATTGCAGTCAGAATTGTCTGCTGGTGATTCATTGAGTATTTCGGGATTTCCATCTGATTTTGACTTTCGTCTATTGACGGATTCGACAGCTGGACATGTGGCAGTACTATTGCTTTGTGTTTCGTTTGAAGACAAGCTTTCACTCTGTAGCCACGACTCAGGTGTCTGACTATGGCATTTCTTCAACTTATCGAAATGCGCTACAAAGGGCTTCGACTTCGCCGTGCGTTGCAGAACACAGTTCACCGGCTCGATTAGGCGGACTATCAAGTAAGGTCCCATATAACACTGTTGCCATTTAATGGAACGTGATTGGCGCCGCCGTGGGTACCAATACCAGACCCAATCTCCGACTGCAAACTGACTTCCTTTACATTTAATATCATAGGCAGCCTTTCGACGTTCTGCGCTTACCTGCAAATACTCGCGGGCCAACTTAAATGCTGCTGCTGACTGTCGCTGAACATTTACCAAGTATTCATTGTTGGTAGGATATCCAACAATCTCTTCGACTGGGAGTCCCATCAAGAGATCAATAGGCAGACGCACCTCTCGACCCAGAAATAATCTGTTTGGTGAAAGTCCTGTCGAACTGTGCGGGGTCGCCCGATATGCGGCAAGTACAAGTGGCAGTTTCTCATCCCAGTCTCGCTGAGACTCACTGACGGACTTAGCCAACATCGAATTCAAAGTTCGATGGAATCTTTCAACTGTTGAATTCGTGGATGGTTTGAAAACTGTTGTCCGTAGCTTGTCTATCTCCATCCAAGACATTAGCTGACTGAACAACTCTGACTCAAACTCTGCTCCGCGATCAGTAAGCAACTGGCGGGGTGCGCCGAAACGTGAGAAAACATGTGTCATCAGTGCCCTGGCTACTGCAGGTGCTGTATGATTTCTCAGTGGTATGGCCTCGGCCCACTTTGAGAAATGGTCGACTAAAGTTAAGATGTACTTATTTGACCGTGACGATGAAGGATGAGGCCCGGTTATGTCTACAGAGACGCGGTCCCAAACTTCTCCGACAAGTGAAGGTTGAAGAGTTGCTTGCCTCGGTATCTTGCCTCTGTGATATCGAGCACAGGGAACGCATGCCTTCAGAAATGTGTCTAAATCTGAGGACCACGTGGGCCAGTAAGCACGAGATTGGATAGCTGCCGCTGTTCTACGCCTGGCTAGGTGTCCACCAGACATTCCAGAATGGATGACCGTGAGGAATTCCGGTCGTAAGCTAGCTGGCAACACGACCTGCCACCTCACCGACAAACCATCCGGGCTTTCGAATCGACGGTACAATATCCCATCTCTGACTCGCAATCTGGGCCACATATTCCACAGTACCTTCACATTGTATGTCTGGAGTGCAACTACCTTCCACGGTGGTTTATCGGTATGTTGCTGCACTAGACGCAGAACACAAGATATGTCTGGGTCATCGCTCTGAGCGGTGCGCAGACCATCACTTGTCCATCTGGGTCCTTCAGAGGCAGCTTCACCTTCAACCGCTTGACACACAGTTAGTGTGTTGACATTCCTCACTTCAGTTTCATTCTCATGAGCGACCGGGACAGAGCAATCGGCCGGCCCTGCTGAAAAAGCTTCTGCTATAGATTCATGCTCATTCCGATTCACGACTGAGGATACTTCGAGCTTCTCTTGGCAAACACAGGATTTAACGGGACATGGTCTTCGTGAGAGAGCGTCAGCATTTCCATGCTTCACTCCTGGTCGATGTTCCACATGAAATTCGAATTCCTCCAAGATCTCTAGCCATCTTCCCTGCTGACCGATTGGTTCAGGTGTATGACGCAACCACGTTAAAGGTGCGTGGTCAGTCCTTATTCTGAACTTCCGTCCTAGCAAGTACTGCTTAAAGTACTTCGCAAAGTGTACTACAGCTAGGAGCTCCTTTCTGGTCACACAATAATTACGTTCTCTCTTGTCCAAGGATCTACTGGCGTATGCAATGACCTTTTCTATCCCATCCTGTACCTGGGATAAGACTGCACCGATCGTGGTATCACATGCATCAGTATCTAAAATCATCTCTCCGACGTCATTAGGCATAGCTAGAACTGGTGGCGTCGTCAGTGCTTCCTTCAAAGCCTCAAATGCTGCTTGTGCCTCTGGCGACCATCTGAACGTCTGACCCTTCTTGGTCAAAGCATGCAACGGGGCTGCTATATCGGCGAATCCCTTTACATAACGACGATAATATGATGCAAGTCCAACGAATGCCCTCACTTCTTTCAAGGATGTGGGTGTTGGCCAACTAGCCACTGCCAGAATTTTCTCTGGATCAGTAGCAATGCCTGCTTCTGAAACCACATGACCGAGAAAAGACACGGAACGTCTGAACAAGGAACACTTCTCTGGCTTTAATTTCAGTCCTGCTGATCGAAGTCTGTCAAGCACTCTTACCAGTCTTTCCAGGTGTTCTTCGATGGTCTTCGAAAAGACAATGATGTCGTCGAGATATACTAGACACACATCCAAGTGTAGACCAGACATGACTATGTCCATCAGCCTCTGGAACGTGGCACCTGCATTGCACAAACCAAACGGCATCATCCTGTATCTGAACATTCCCTTGTGGCAGATGAAAGTTGTCTTATCGCGATCCTTCGGTTCAATCAAAACTTGGTGATAACTCTGCCTCAAATCAAACGTTGAAAACCACGCCGCAGAAGACATGGAGTCCAAGCAAGCGTCGATGCGGGGAAGAGGATAGGCGTCTTTACGAGTGACTGCATTTAGCTGTCTGTAATCGATACAGCACCGCAAGGACCCATCACGTTTCTTCACTAGTACGATATTTGACGCCCACGGACTAGCGGCTGATTCGACAATACCTTGGCTAACCATATTATCGACATGTGTGGAGATCGCTTCACGATGAGCAGGAGGAAAACGCCGAAGAGGTTGACGAACTGGGCGGGCATCACCTGTGTCAATGTGGTGGGTAATAATTTCTGTTCTTCCCAGATCGTACTCGGACCGACTGAACACATCAATATGGTCTTTGAGTATCTCATATAGAGCAATACAGGCACTTTCTGGCAAGGAATCGTCCACACCATCAACGAGCTTCTCAATAAAATCAGGGACATGGTCAGCCTGATTAACAAGTGGCTTGCGTTTCGTTTGCTGCTCAGTCTGTGTCACATCAGTAGAAGATGTCATTTCCTGATTCAAGAGTTCAACAGGTTGTAGGTCAGCTACAGTAGTGCCTGCTTTTAGCGGTATAGGCTGCTCAGAAACGTTCATTACTCTGATTGGTAGGCATGACCATCTGTCACACGGTACCAGGGTCCTCGACACATGCAACCCTGGTCTCAAAAGATTTGGCTCTGTTCCCCAGAGTCCGTCATCTGCTGATACAGGTAGTTTCTGGAACACCACTTGAGTTGGCACATTAATTTCAGATCTAGCTGGAACCACGACATTTTCTTGTAGAATTACTCTCCTGCACCATGATTTCTTGTCTGCTCTACTGTGCAACAAGAACGATTGCCCACCGATCCGGATTGATGACTGCATGAAGTCCCAGACAACTGCATTAGCTGTCAGCCAATCTATCCCAATCATCGGCTCAATCACGTGGTTAGATACTAGTCCTGTGATTTTTGTGTCAATATCTCCAACCCTTAGGATCATAGTCGTTTCTCCAAGCGTCGATATAGGCGTACCATTTGCAGCCTTTAGTGTACGATTGGTCTTCTGAATGCAAGAAAGATCCACCAACGACTCTGGCAAAAGACATACGTCGCTACCCGTGTCCAACAAACAATCACACACTTTGTTGTTCAAAACGGCGCGCAGATATGAATTTCTGTGAACGTAGGCATTAAGAGCCAGCTCACTTGCACCACTCACGTGCAATGGTAAACCTTCTGCATGATGTATATTCACTCCAGGCATATTGTTCTGTGGCGGTAATGGACAGTTCCTAGCAAAATGTCCAGGTACACCGCAATTATAGCATATCTTACGCGTCCTATTAGCTCCGACTGAAGTACTCTGCTGGATCTGAGGCTGATTATTAACAAGTGATGGGGCCGGAACTGATCTAAGTTGCTCAAGGTATCGCAGTCGGCTAACTTCACTCTGCAGTGCATCTTTCTCAGCTGTCATCTTTTTACACTGAGCATCTGCAGTTCGTTGAGCGGCCTTAAGATCTTGCACTTCCTTAAGAAGTTGATCCTTCCAAGCATCATCACTTTCAATTTTGTTAGCACAGGTTTGCGTATTTCCCATATTCCTGTGTTTTTTACTACATCTTTGAGACTGGCTGACTTTGGAAGAAGTTCCTGTCAAATTAGCTGGACCACCACTCTGCTCAATCTTGGCTACGCGATCTTCAAAAGATGATGACTTTGCTTCTTTAAGAGTCTCAGTCACCTGCCTGGTATTACGCTGATGGGTGTATGGTCGTTGAGACACGGCATCCCTGAACACTTCCAAGCGTTGTGCAATCTTAACTGCACCTTCTAGAGTTTGAGGCTCTCGCTCATATATCTTAAGCTCTAACTCAGGATCGTCCAAGGCCGTGATAAAATAATCACGCGCTAGGTGCTCACCCATCTGTGATCTATCTCCAGGATAAGCCAGCATCATTAATTTCTTGATGTCTTGAGCCAGTTCTCGAACAGATTCATTCTTCTTCCTTCTACGACATTTTAACTCAATTTGATGTCTTTCTTCTGTCCCTGTTCCGCCAAAGCGCGATTTTAGTTTTTCCACTAACTGCTTATAAGACATGTTATCTGCATCCCAGAGTAACTGTGCCGCAGTCCCAGTGAGTGACCACTTCAAATGCGCAAGACAATCACGCTTGGACCATTTGTTGAATGAAGCACAGTTTTGAAACTGGATTAAAAAGGTTTCGAGACTCTTTGAACCGTCAAATTTGTCTGGTTTTATGTCTCTTTTACCTCTACACTGAGATCGACTTCCGCTACTAGAGCCTGTGGAAGACAAAGAAAAACTACGTCGACGATTCTGTCGATGATGATCGTCACGTTTTCTGCGTTGTAATGGTCTGCTATGGCGCGCAGAAACGAAGCTGTCATCTCCAGACGAGTCGTAGCAAGTATTCCCCTTCATTTCTCTTCTGTGTGATTTGTGATCATGAAAATTAGGTTTTGTAACGCTTAACGGAAAAGACATTTTGTTGTCTTTCGCTGACGAACGTGACCTTTGGTCATTCCTGTCAGAGCGTATAACAAAATTTGGATGTCTGTCAGCTTCAGTGATCTGTGGACGATAAACTTGAGAGTTTTCTCTATGCTCTTCGGTCAATGATCTGTGATACACTGGTTTGGAAGAGTGACGCGGCACTTCGCGCATATATCTGTCACCACCAGATCGGTTCTGCTTACTACAAGTTACTTCCTGAGTGATTTTATCCAGTTCGGCACGGCATTTTTCCAGCTCACGTTCAAGCGCTGCCTGCTCATTACCAACCTGCTGATGTACCAACAACGCTTGACAACGACTGGTCGCCTCCGTCACTCTTGGCCCGGGACGCAGTGAGATATCGTCATCCAACTTCCGCCACATTGAAGCTGGATGCGTGACGTCATCTCTCCCAGATAATTGGGTTGTAGCTTGACCGATTTGAACACGGTCTGTATTCGACTGCATCATAAATTCAGAGCATGAGACCGAACCATCGCTTAAATCTCTGAGCTGAATATCTTCACAAACTAACTCCGTACTGTCTCTGGACGCTTCTCTTTCACTTCTACTATGCTGATCTTCAGCTGTTTTTCGACTACGACTGTTCACCTGCCCCACACGCTGGGCGCCAGTTATACTGAAAACCCCCATGTCTGACTCATTAACAATTCCTTGACGCTCAGACTGGGCACGAGAGTTGAGTTCTTCACTCATGTCACGAGTCTCTCGTGATCGTATAGACTTATTTCTTTGTGAGGCTCTGCTTAAGGTCGTTTGCAGGTCGGGCGGCTCTTTCGTTCTACGCCCTAAACTGTTAAATTCACCGTCGTGACTCAATGAACTAACAGCGGTTACTAGGTCGTCAGTCATGTTTATACGTATGCGCAAGTGTATGATGTCTTGTAGATTCGATTACACAACACTGGTGTAAATTACAATTAACTTTAATTAAACAAGACTCAAACAGACCACTTTCTTCAATAGCAAACAACAGTTATAGCCTATATTACAATAGTTCTGCGGTAACTTCTCGCTTTCAAACAACATCAATCAGTGAAAACAATAATCCGATACTGCTTTCCTTAATGGTTAAACAACTACAAGTTCAGGTGAGTTGCAGCAATTATTAATCACTAAAAGCCGTCTAATTCTGACTTGCACTGAGTATTCGATATTCATTAATTTCAAAACCGAAACTTCTAGCTGAAGACCTCACTATAATGTGAAACAGTTATCTGTAACCAACGGCGTCTACATTCATTCTCAGCTAGCTGCCTGAGAACTAGAATGGTTGCTCAGCCGAATAAGATAAGTTAATTCACAAATAGGAGTCTATACATAAGCTAGGGGAGCAGGGGCCTATCTATCGCTGACAGTAAAAGGCCACAGATGCGCCCTAATAGTCTCAGTCCAGAAACGAAGGCTGATCCCCACTTTCAACTCAATGCTAAACAAACCCGATGCAGGTCCGATCTCTAATTCTTCAGATTCCTCTAACTCCCGAACTCTAGGACTCTCACTCTTCTATCTTATTCTTACCAGCGAATGCGATCCGGTATTTATAGAGTTTGAGGGACTCATGGGACTCAGTGCGGGACCCACAGCGAGTCCTGGTGAGACCTATACTGCGGGACTCACAGTGAGTTCCTAAGTGTGTCACTTGTGAGTCCCGAAACGTGTCCGGGACGCATCATTGAAAATACCTGGGAAAAGTATCGAAACGCGCTGCTGCTCTATAAGCAGGAAAGGTGCCGACACACGTGCCGAAACGAGTGTCGCGCGAGTCGCCATGTTAAGCTACGATGAGCGGACAGACATAGAGCAAAAATAAAGCCAATTATTGTTCTTACAGAAGAGTTTTGACAAACTGAGATCGCTAACATGTTTTGGAAAGATTTCTGCACCTGATGGTATCCTTAATGAGGTGAGGAGAGATTTAATTGTACAGAAATACGATTGCATAAGAAAAGCTGAGAAGGGCGTGGCCATGTTTACACAAATTGGTACTAAGCAACAGTAATAAATGACAGTAATTATTAAATGCCGAAATTCCAGAGAAATACTATGTAAAATCGGAGCAGTACTATTGAAAACTGAAAGTAAAAATTACATGGCGTTAACATTATTCTCATGGGAAAACGATCTGGGGTCATCTACCTATAAAAATCGTCATTAGCTATATGAAGGGAAGCTGCGAATTGGCAAGCAGACGATCAAGACTGCAGATATCCTCATTAGCATATCTTAATAGAACGATATGGATCTCTGAGTCTTCCTCGATCTTCCATATTTTAGCAGATTCTCAACATATCCGTTTCAGAAATATATATCATCTGATGTTTCCTAAATATTTACCTTGAATGCGGACAACAAAATTACCAATTACCAATCTCACAACTAATGAATATTCATGACTCTTTTACCTGTGGTCTGCATTACTCATTAAGCAGTGTTAGAGATGAAAAAGGGGATAAGAGAATCATTAAGATGGAAAACTCGTGGACAATGAGTACCAGTCAGTGCTCATTCTCCACATCATTGTATTTTGTTGGTTTTGATTTCTCTGCTCATGCTATGTTATGACTTCAACTTGCTGATGGCGTTTGACCATCTTTTATTAAAAGGATTACTTACTTACTTACTTACAAGGCAATTGTTATTGAAAATTTCGACTTTGTGACATCAAACAGTAGGAGTCCGTGCGTTACCCCCTTTCCAAAAAGTGGGGGTCCGCACTCCCGTACACCCCTTACGCTACGTCTATGGCGCGATAAAAAATTAATAGACAAATACTTAATCGTACACGTAGCCATGGCTGAAGCGATATTGCGTTAGTGCCAGGGTCCGATTTGTAAAAAAAAACATTGGGGGGTCGCCAACTCGAGGCGCCGAGTAACGAGCGCCGAAGGCGCGCACGCGAGGAGCGAGGCGCCGAGGGGGTGGGGTGTGGGGAGGGGGTGTCCCCTCTGGGGGAGGGGGCTGTGCCCCCTCCCCAGAAAATTTTTTGATCTTTCATCTGAAAATAGTGAGTTTCAGTGCATTCTGGGGAGTATTTTATCACAGTTCAGCAGCCCTTTTTACAGCAAAATCAGTGTTTTTTGGCTTACAGAACATTTGTCAATATATTGCATTATAAAATGGCGTGTTTTGGTAGATTGTGATGTACTGTTGATCGTTGTTGTCAAGTGACAACCGATAACAGAAGTTGAACAGGGGGGTTAGAATCGACCATCCCCCCAGGAGCTCAAATCGACGGGGACTCGGGGGGTCAAAAAAATCACTGGGAGGGTTGAACACCCCCAACCCTCCCCCCAAGAAATCGGACCCTGGTTAGTGCTATCAATGTAATTTTGTCAGTGCTGTAGCTGTAGAAGCTGCTGTCGCTCTGTTTATACGCTTACTGTAGGCCTATTGTACACTGCAGGGTTACTTTCCAACGGAGTACAACATGGACTGCTTCAAAGCCTACCGAGTGGCGTTGGATTCGTGCTCGCGCGAGCTCAATTATGAACTGGACAAGCTGAACGACTTGGACTTGCTCAACTGCGACAAAGTTCTCAAAGACACACGCCGACACTTGGTTCGCCGCATACAGGTAGGCCAACGATAGAATTTAATGTAATCCAAGCTAAGTTCATAAAAAAACAGTTGTTCTGCTTTGTCACGTGAGAAGTTGAAGATCATACCTGTTTTATGTAATATTTTCTTTAATATTGTCTTTCGTTTGATCATCGATACTGTTTTCATCCACTGCTCTGCTGTAGTTCGGTGTTGGCAGTATATAGTGGCGCCACCTAGGGAATACTACTAAATCGCGGTGACGCTATGTACACATGATTGATTTGCGTCCGTATGGCAAAATTATTTTAGTCAATAAATAATACTTGCAGTATATTGAATGAAATTTCTTTTTGCCTGATGATTCATGACAATCATCTGAACCATGACTATTATATTTTTTACCAGTAGTCTTATGTATATTGGAATAATGGATGAAAACAGTTTCTCATTGCGTCAAACCGTACTGCAGATGGACGTCGTGACGTCTATTGAACTATTTCGTGACGCTTTTCTAGGATTGTACTCGCTTCGGTGGTACATATACTAAAATTGGAACGATACAGAGAAGATTAGCATGGCCCCTGGCGCAAGGATGACACGCAAATTCGTGAAGCGTTCCATTTTTTTCAATTTTTAACTTTACTTTACGTCTAAAACGTGTTTCCGTTGTTTGCGTCGTTGGTTTAGCTTTTTTTACGATTGCTGTAACGTAGGCCGGACCGTTTATCGTGTTCGGTGTAAATTTAGAGAGCCGGCTAGAACATTGGCGGATCTAGCCGTGGGGGCAGAAATTACCCCCTCCCCCACTGCGATTATAAGGTAACCAGTAATCAAAACAGGATTGAAAAGGTGGCGGAACTCGTGAGCGCTGGAGATGCATGGATCAAGGTGCAGCAAGCGATAAGGGATGAGGTGTGGGAAGGGGGTGTCCCCTTCCAACTGAGGAGGGGTCTTGAAATGGGTTGTTGCCCTCCCTTATTTAAAAAATAAGAATGAATTGAACAATGACTATCTGTTGTTGCACGACGCCAAGCAACGTGGCACGTTCCACTCTGCAAGGTGGCAACGTGACTACTCACCAGACTTGTGCTGGATCTC
>Ga0209149_1000750_pt1 | contig 14369 bp, 12 predicted proteins | sample WorMetTyACAVOLI2_FD_187423 | JGI IMG/M metagenome (GOLD analysis project Ga0209149, IMG submission 187423) | Marine gutless worms symbiont microbial communities from Max Planck institute for Marine Microbiology, Germany - Olavius algarvensis... ... | reverse complement strand
TAATCTGTGACAAAAATAGTGATTAGTCTAAGTCGGCTTTGTGTACTTCGTATGACGGTGTTTCGTCACTTTTATGAAGATTGCTTCACTGTTTTATTGCTGCGTTCTTAGATTAAACAGACTACATCCGAGCTTTGCTTCATCGGATATTGTCACCAAACTGATCCGATTCATCCTGTCTACTCAGTAATGCCAACTGAGATGTTGTAGGGCCTCGTGAAACATAAATAGAACCAAACGCAAATAACATCAGTGAAATGTTACACAGTTACAGGCTAAATGTATTGTATTTTATTGCCGATATAAGTTGAACTGCTAGAAGGTATAGGTAGTTATAGGCCTAGTAGGGCTTCTTAGCGTGTCACTCGACACATTATAGGTCATTTCGGAGACGATTTTACGGGTCAGAGCCAACCAACAGTGTCGTAGCACTGAAGGACGAACTGAAGTTACTGAACTACTGGAATCCGGACACAAAAGTTAACTATTGGTACCAGAACGCGCACGCAAAGTAAAAGCAGTAATTAGGTCAGCGAAATGACCTTTAAAGGTCACTCAACGTCATTGGAAATGTCATTGTTCGCTAGATTTACCGCTATCACTAACCTACAGATAAGCTACGGTATTATTCGATAGAAGTTTGATGAAGATGCTGATGACAGAAGGGTGCTGTACAGGGCTGCTGTGGCAGGCGTGTAGGCAAGTGTACCGTGTTGGCATGAGAACCCACCTCGTTGACGTATACAATGCCACTGATTTCTTCATGTTGACGTTCTATACAGCGTCGCTTGTACTCAGACGACTTGCCGACCTCAAGGTACGATTTCTGTATGACCAATCAATCAATCAATCAATTAATTAATCATATTAATAAATAAATAAATAAATTTATTAGACATGAAGTCAGAGAGTAAAAGAAAACAGCTAAATAAACACAAAAGTGCAGACAACAAAATTTAGGGACAACAAAGAGAGGCAAACATCAAACAAACGTCCGATAAACATCAGACATCTCAACATAACACAAATGTTCGAAGTATGACCATACGGAATTCTTCATCATGTTACTGCTAACGTGTTGATTTATTTCGAGTTATTTAGATATCGGTATTTTAGCTGAACAAATGGAAAAAGTTTAAAAATACAACTGATCGGCATCTAGTAAAAGATAGACCATAACAATATAATGTGTATTGTTAATGTTAGCATTGTGTCGCGGATGAGGTTTCGCACTGTCGGCCCTCGTACGTGGCTTGAATAGTTTATACTGGTACTGTTTTGAAGCCGGTCGGCACTTTATGCAATATTTTCTGGTAGGTGTACTGGTCTCTGCAGTACTTCGAGGAGGAGCTGACCTGGCAGAAGCTGGTGGGCTCCGACGAACTGGCGCTCTATCGCTTCTACTGGCTCAATGCAGGTTATTATAGTCTAGCTGGCTCGCCGTCGCGTGTGACGGCTGGCTATTATTCGACATCGAATATCTCAGAAACGATACAAGATAGACACGTGGTCACTAGAAACCTCCTCGGCGCCCTTGTAGTGACTTTATGGACATGTTACGGCGCCTTATAAGTTGTCGTATTATTATTTATTAATAGAAGGCGATATGTGGCCTATTGAATTGTGCCATTGCCAATGACTTTGATCCACCTTTAAGCGTAAGCGTATTGATTTCAAGTTGGCTTTAACTACCTACAAGATTCATTATTTTTGGTCAACTTTAGTCGTTTGATACTTGCACAAGTATACTGTCACCCCTATTAATATGGTATCGTCTATTACCAATAACCTTCCTTACATCGAGGGCTGTGACCTTCCTCTCCCTATGAATGCTGCATTTATTTATGGTTCATTGAGTGTTACCACGGCTAGGTTTTCCCACTAGGTTTTCCCACTAGATTTGGCCCGTAAAATAGTCCCTGTGACCGCTACAATCAAACCGTTGAATATTTTAGAAAAACTTTTTTCGCATAGATGCCGTGTGTAAAATTTGATCGAAATGTGATAAGCGATTACGAAGATATTAAGTGATTTTTTTGTGGCGACGACGAAGAATATTGAGAATTCTGCACAGACTGAATCGAACAGTTTGTCACAGCTGTCGCCGTTGACAGTTAATTAACCAAAATACACTGCACAGTTCATGAGACGTAAATGTTTGACAACTTTTGGCACAAGTGTAGCACTAAATGCACGTGCTGTCGCGTCTTTTGTCAGCCAATTGTCTGTCTAAAATCACTGTTGCCTACTTTTTTAATCTGTGCTATAGAAAGACCAAGTCGATCTGTTTGGTTAGCATTTGTAATGACCTTGAGTGACCTTTGAAGTGAAAAAGACGTATTTGTCCATGGCAATCTCCTGTGAGCAAGCAAACAAGCAAGCGATCTGTCACATGTGCATAACATAAGTAGTTAAAAAGAAAATAGTTCTATCTAACTTTACTTCATATAATCATGTTCCATTTTCGTCGGCCAGGTCTGGCTGCCGTTTATCAAACAGATAAGTAAGTAAGTAAGTAGGTAAGAGAGTATTTCCATACAACTACTCAGTAACCTTGGAGCGAAACTAAAGATAGTGAGATATCACCAGACCGTTCATCAGTCGGTTTAACGATGTCTCTTAAGGCCCGTTTATAGCGACGCAACTCAACTCTACGTCGAGTTGAGTTCAGTTGAGAGTTCAGTTGAGTTGAGTTGCGTCGGCGAAGTGTCTATAGCGACGCCGACGCAACTCAACTCAACTCAACTGACCTACTTCGCGCTGATTGGCTGTACGCTTCAACTGGGTCAGTTGCATTGCCGATCGTCGGCGACAGTTGAGTTGCGTCGGTGAGGGTGGCTATAGCGACGCAACTCAACTCAACTTAACTCAACGTCAAGTTGAGTTGAGCTGCGTCGGCGGGTCGCTATAGACACTTCGCCGACGCAACTCAACTCAACTCGACATCGAGTTGAGTTTTGTGTCGCTATAAACGGGCCTTTAGATGACAAGCATCTCGTCTTCAAGGCACTCAGACATGGATCACACAGTTTAACCTGCAAACAACACCATGCATGTCTTTAGCCTTCGTTCGCGTTCACCAGATGGCGCCGCCACGGACTGTGGTGACATCTAGTTGCAGCTTACTACTCACTTATCGACCCCGAAAAAATAAAAGGCTCAGTTGGCCTAGTTGGCTGACCTATAGCGGACGGTTTAGCCACATAAGTGGTCACCCGTCAGCTGTAGGTCGAGCGCAGGACAGCGAAAGCTCGCCGGTCAAATGCCAACCGGTCTTTTACCGCTGCGCCACGGAACCAACCAGCAAATGTACTAGCAAATCAGATAGCTGAGATTATGCTTAAAGCAGCATAGTGGACCAGTTCTCTTCGCTGCTGTCTCTTCTGTTGTTTTTTTCTGCTGCTCTGACCTTTCGATGTCCAGTTTTCCATGTCACGAATCTACCTTCTCATTCTGCGGCACTGTTCTGGGAGTTCCAACGTTAAGACGATTTGCGAAACTGCTTAACTGTCTGACTTGGCAAATAAAAGTAGTAATACTGTAGCATAGAATGGATGACCTAGCCGTCCTTTGCGTGATCAAATCAATTTTTAGTCGATTTAAGCTTTTAATCGGTAATCAGTGAAGTTGCTGGAAAATTGATGAGGTGCGATTAGTACATAATTAACAAAAAACTGCAGTGCAAGGCACACCGCAAGCATACCGGCCCCGGAATTGGAAAATTGTATTATAAATAATAAATAATGCATACAGTTTATGAGGCGCCATAACATGGCGAGAGTCACAACGTCCGTTGCTCATGCTTTGCAAAACAGTAATTTAGACGTATACTAGAAATAAATCGGACCGTATGCCGCATTACCGCCGAAAAAAGATTTCCGCATTTTTGCATCCTTGACCTATGACCTTTCAGTGGGTATCGTGACCTTGATCACGCCCCTAAACGGGCAATTTATATTTTTTGGCTAGACTTGCTACGATCCACCTACTTACAAACTTTGAGATGTCCAGCTTGAAGTACATCGGACTATTTTGGCGGACAGACGGTTGGACGGACAGACCCACATCTGTCGCGTGCAAAAACAGTACCCGTCCGCCGGCTGTAACCGGGAACGGGTAACTAACAATCGTCCCCGCCTGTCTCGGTCGCTGCATACAGTAGTTAGGCCTAATGATCAACACAACACTGTATCACAATTTATAGTTCAGTCGGTGACTAGAAACATCAACGTTCGATGTACCGTAGTGCGTTCGTAGTTCTAAGACATTTAACTGCACGTGTACGCAGTTCACTCGGTCTCTCGAGTTAACCTCGTCGTCGCTGCTTCGGCTTGATCAGGCGCAGTCGCGGGCGGCGGCTGCCAGCGCCGACTTGCTGGGCGTCAATCGATTTCACCATTGTCAGCACCGCCCGCCGTCGTTTTTCATTGCTTGATTCTTATACAGTATCGATTATTCATTCGCAGAGAGCTGCCACGGCGGCTGCGACGGCGGTCCCCCACGAATGCTGCTGCGGCAGAGTTTGAAGCTGTCATCGTCGGCATTTGTCGCTGTTTGACGGCATTAGCGCCGTATTGTCTTGACAGCTGCCGTCGAGCTACGTGGGTTGTCTGGTCTAAGGAAACCGTCGCCAGTACGAACAGACAGACGACATGACGTTCTCGACTAATTTTCCTGATTTGCAGCTAGCTTCATGTCTTCCGACCGTTTCTTTCGTAGATACTAGAATTTTTCGCAACTAAGATCTCTAGACTTTCTTTACCAAACTCCGTGTGTTATGACAGAGTCCGGTAACGAATAGTGACGATGATGTGAGAATGTTGTCCTGAATGATGAGATTGTTTGTTCTGCAGATCGATTTCGTCATAAACAAACAGGCTGTGCATGCAGGAGCAAGCGTGTTCATCAAATGGCATAACACCGAACAAGTTTTGTCTCTCGGAAAATATGCTACTGTTTTCCAGGCGGAAGTGAAAGCTAATATGCTTGGACAGCCAGGCAGCACTTAAAGCCTTAGCTGCTGCTAAGACTACATCACAACTGGTTCTAGAAAACATAAGGACCTATACATAACTGTGTAAGACTACTATGGGTACTACTAGGTCACAGTGAAATTGCAGGCAATGAAGATACCGACAAATTAGCGAAACAACCGGCTATTGGAGTCATACAGCAGCGCAATCATTCTAGTTTTACCAGCATCAAACGTCTTCACGAAATTCCGACGGGGTCACACCCTGCGGGGGGGAGCTAAATACAGGTGGGGTATAAAAATTTCGCGATTTTTTTACCAATAAGTCGCTATATCTCGCAGACGATGCAAGATAGCGCCATAGTTACTATGGAAGGTGAATAGGAACTCGTATGCGATCTATCAAATAATGCCATTTCCAATGACCTTGAACGAACTCTAACCCTATTTTGAAGGTCACACCACTCTTTGAAGCTAAATGTCTCACAAACGGCTACAGATACGGCCATAGTTACTACAGAAGGCAACAGTTTCAGTGACCTTGAGTGACCTCTAAGCCAGATTTTAAGGTCACGATATTATTCAACGTCATAAGTCGCAAACGGTACAAGATAGAACTATAGTTACAATGGCGGACTAATAGAAAGTCATAATGGTCTGTCGAACCGCGCCATTTTCAATGATCTTGAAGGACCCCGAACCCATATTTCAAGGTCAGGCCTTTCTTTGACGCTGAATATCTCCGAAATGGTTAAAGATACGACCATAGTTACTATGGAAGGCGAATAGGAAACTGTACCCAAGCTTTCAAATGGTACCATTTTCAATGACCTTGGGTGACCTTTAACCTAGATTTCAGAGTCACGGTGTAATATTTAGGCTTATGCGCGATCTGTTTGCGATAGCTAAGCTCTTGTTTTCATAATCGAGCCAGATCAATGGTCGATCATGCAGGTGCTGTAAATATATTCTCCAAAAAGTCCTCTGTTTGCTGACGTGTTTGCTCAATGACAGACGGATAAACGTAACACTGGCTCATGACAGCCCGTCTATGATTTTATATTCACCGGTAACTACATACTAGCTATAATGCGATATTTCAAATTGCCGAAATGATCTTCAAGTTCATCGGTAATGTGACATGCGATATATTCTACAGTAACTGTGTTGCCCCCTCTTTCTCCCTCCCTCCCTCCCACTGTGTTATACCGTTATGTATTACCACGTGTTCATGAACTACATGATTGCGAATTACCTTGAATAGTATTTCAGTTAGAATAAGACAGTAGAAACAATAGCTTACCGATGATTTCTGATCGTTCTGATTTGCTTCGTGTATTTTCCAGATACTACGCCATGGAGAGGTTTCACAAAGCTTAACCCTTTAATCGCCACATTAAAACCGCAGAGCAACGGACCATCATATAGCAATACAGTGATTGGTACACTGGCCGTTGATTGGTGGGCTGTTACATTTGGTACAGCGATGAGGGGACTGGGCGGGGCCGCAGCCCGCCCAGGCCCTCATCGCTGTACCAAATGTAACAGCCCACCCATCAACGGCCAGTGTACCAACTTTGTATTATTCGACGTGGCACTTAGTTGCCTTTGCCTTTCTAAAGGGTTAAGTAACATCTAAATGTCACTCGGGTCATCGGCAGTGACACTATTCAATAGATCATTATATATTGCCTGTTAATGTTCTACAGCACCGGAAACTGTGTGCGTGTTTCGTATCGTTTTCGAGCTAAAACAAGATACTGGTCGCAAGTCGCCATTATTTTACCCACCTGTTTGACGACCCAACTTTATTGAGGGTGGTGTCGTCGGAATTTCGCCAGCTCTTCGTACACTGGCCAATTAATTATCTGCTAGTGATGTGCCGTTAGTCGAGTTGTTGAGGAATTACGAGCACGTCCTGAATTGTTAAGATGCGTCGATCGTCAAATTAATAAAAAAACTAGACTGTGTTCACAGATCTGAAACTCCGCCAAGGCTCCTGCATTGTCTTGGAGACCGCAGCGCATAGTTGGAGAGAAGCGCGGCGGCGCCCCATATCGAGTCAAAAATACATCATAGAAAGCCGGATCTGCGTAATGTTAATGGAAGTGGAAAAGTGATCGTATCCACATCCGGGTCCAGATCAACACCAAAAATTAATCACTTCTAGAGGGTCACCCTTGTCCACGCCTACCATGTTTGGTCGACGTTTGTTACCGCGATCGTGAGTCATCGTGCTCACAGACAGAACGACAGAACAAACGATCACACAACTCCACCAGTCTTGGCGGAGTAACAACGAATGTCCAGAGCTGCCATCTTTCTGCATTTTCGCCAAATCCTTCTGTATAAGACAGCGTCTCACCGACTTGCCGACGATTACGTTGCTGCATCACGCGACTCCTGCGGGAACGCCGTACAAAGCAAACCGGCGACTGTATTTCGTGACCTCGCTGATTGGATGCAGCGTCAGGAAACGCTGCTAATCGACGTCTATACGAATGCAGATCTCGATCTGACGGAGTTGCTCGTTGACGGCAGCAACATCCGATCGTATTGTTGCCAAGGGACGCGGATTTATGATAATGCTTCCACGTTGGTGGCGCGCCAGATCCTCGTGCAATGTAGACCCGGCCGCAGTAATGGCTTGACTTTGTATTGACCGGCGAAATTGAAACAGCACTCCTCGTTTATATTTGCAAAATAACACAGCAAACAGTAGGCACGCTAATGAAGTTTGCGAAACTAAGATGTTGCTGTGCGCCGGTTCATCAGTTGTTCGTTTCCATATGTTGTTCAACTTGTCTCTCGCAGATTAAGCCTAACAGGCCATACGTTGACTCTTGTTGTTAATTGGAAGAGTGAACATACGAAAACTAAATACGTTTTTGCCGCGCGACTGCAGCCTAGCGAGGCTGCTTGGCGCGGCTCTTGTTGTCGTGCGCTGTCTGTCTGGCTAGATGTCTGTCACGATCGTGTATTGTGTCGAAACGGCTAAAGATACGGCAGTTGCTATGGAATGAGAGTAGGAAACCGTATGTACCAAAATCAAATACCAGTTTCAATGCCTTTGAGTGACCTCTAAGCTACATTTGAAGGTTTCAGCGATAGATGCAGTCGCGCGGCCTCTCTATGACGCTGAGCTTCTTGTTACAAGAAGCTCTGCTGTCGCAAAGAGGACGCGCGATGCTTCGTGTCTGTATAGCTTCAATACAAAACGTCGAGCGCAGTATTATTAGTTGTTTCGGCTTCAGATATACCACTGCGTACAATTAAATTATTTTCTGTTCTGTTCTCTTCGGCATATTCGTCCATGCTGCAGGCCGTCACAAACAACGATTCGCTGGTGCGTCGCCGACTGTGCGACCTACACTGCATGGTCCTCGGTAACTGTTTTTGTCACTTCGTAGTTCGCACGTCCAGCAATCGATCGATAGCCAATGTGCGTGGCCGACTGTGTCATATACTCAGCTTCGTCGTCGGTAAATGTTTTTGACACTTTGCACGTCCAGCAATCTTCGATAGCCAGATGTTAGACCAGAATCGCGATTTGTGCCTATACCCCACCTGCATTCGACGCCCCCGTTAGGGGGGTTCCCGTCAGAATATCGCCACCCCGTTTGGTACAAAAAAACTAGAATGGTGTGGCTACCCGATGGTAAAAAAATTTCGAAGATATGTTTATTCGTTTTGACATGATCCACGAACGTGACAGACAGACAGACGGACGGACAGACACCACATGACGGCTATAGCCGCGCTTATGCATAGTATCGCGCGGCAAAAATCTTATATCGATCGAACACAGGGATGCCGTATCCCAGTGTTGAAATTAATTAAACGTGTTTGAAGCACAAAGGCGGTTGTCATGGTGATCTCAGACGCTGCTGCTGCTACTGCTGCTGCTGCGATGACGACGATGGGCTGACGGCTCTGATCGACACCGTGGACAGAAAGTCAGATGTCAACCTTCTCGTCAGTCGACAACGCGCGAGCGATACAAAACACAGCCGATGAGATGCGACGCTTGCAGCCTTACAGCCTTGTAAAGCGACGCCGTCTCCCATCTGATTGATCATACTGCCAGCGTTGCTTTCTATTCCGATCCAATGGGTGCGTCGGTTTAGTCATAGAGTATCGGATTCGCAGTTGAGAAGTGTAGGTTCGACTCTAACCCTGAGCAAGTTGCTAACCTATTCCTACTGTATGCTCAGGTTAACTCGGCCTCCTATCCTCAGCCTAAAGGGAAATGAGCTACGGAGTGAAGGCCTGGCTGACTGACAGCTCGTTACGGCGACTCGTGGGCCGTATGGCCTTGATTATAAATAGTCGCCGTGATGTCGAATATCGGTCCACGGCGTGGTCTGTCGGAGTCTGTCTTCTAGACACAGTGTCCGAGTTCAGCGTCTGCCGTAATGGAATGCACCACGTCGGCCAGTCGCTCTCGACGCCGCCGCACGGCAACCATATCGCCGCTTTAATGAAGCGCCGTAATGGAAATTTATGTTGCGTTGGCGCCGGCCCGGTGAACTGCGTGGATAGTGTTTGCGCACGGCTGACAAAGGCCATCTCACTAAGCTAGATGTCCGTCGCAGACGCTCGCCCGACTTGGCGGTCGATGTCGACTTGTAGGCCTACTCTTCCACTGCTGACCGTCTCTACGCATCACTGTACTTCTACACGAGCACTCGGAAACTACAGTACATCTGATAATATACAAATCATTAGTCAAATCACTTCTCTACTCGGTATTAACCATTTAACGGACACAGGTAATTATAGTGCCACATGCCCACGTCGAATAATATGAAGTTGGTATACTGGCCGTTAATTGTGGGCTGTTACATTTTGTACAGCAAGGAGGGGACTGGGCGGAGCCGCAGCCAGCCCAGGCGCCTCCTCGCTGTACCAAATGTAACAGCCTCCCGTCAACGGCCACTGTACCAATCACCGTATTGCTGTATAATAGTTCGTTGCTCTGCGGTTTTAATGCCCATTAAAGTCTTAATCCATCCTGACCAGTTTGTGTTTAAGGCCCGTTTATAGCGACGCAACTCAACTCAACGTCGAGTTGAGTTGAGTTGTGTCGGCGGGTCGCTATAGACACTTCGCCGACGCAACTCAACTGTCGCCAACGATAGGAAATGCAACTGACCCAGTTGAACAGCGTACAACCAATCAGCGCGAAGCAGGTCAGTCGTGTTTTTGTTCCCAGTGCTGCATTGTGATGTGTGATATACCAACCAGCGACGTTCATTTCCTGATAAATGTTTTCTAGCACCGCTGCCGTTTTTACACGGTCGCTGAAGGCTTTGGTCGATATGTCATATAAACAGGCATGTTCTTTCCATAATTCTAGTAACTTTCCTTCAAATTCTTCACTCCAAAATTTCATCTCCCGGCAAACTCGTCAAAACACGTCATAAATGACGTCATGACCTACAAACTGAGTCAACTGGGTCACGACGTTCAGAACTGATCGGTGACAGTTGTTCACGCTGTGAACGTGTCGACAACTTGACGTCGAGTTGAGTTGAGTTGTGTCGCTGTAAACGCCCCTTTAGGCCCACAGGGTCAAATGCTGCTGCGCTTATTTACTTACTTCATCAGCCAAGCGATTTACTTCAGGAGCACGAATATGTACATGTAATTTCACCAATGGATAAGGCGTTTGACACAGGTGCCGCAGTCTCACATCAAAGTTTAGAAGCTATGGCCGACTGTTTTCATAATTGAGCGACCAGTCTAGACACTGACAGCATCGGACAGTTGCTGGTTATGGCAGTATCATACATGGTTCAGATCTTGCACCTGTTTTCTATATTTTTAATACCATGCAGCGACCTCCATCCTGTGTAATCTTCTAATATGCAATTGCAAATACGCAAACGATACCTAGGCCTACTAAATAGTATACCGGCTGCGCATTCTGATCTAGTTTCTCATGAAAGACAGCATTTTATAGTTGATGTTAATAGGATAGTGTTAATAATCTTAAGCTAAACTTAGCCAAGTATTGCGACATGGTGGTCGATCTGCCTCCCACACGCAATCAGTTTAAACTGCCTACTCCACTTATATGGGTTTCACCAGTCGATCGCGACTGCTGTTAGCATTACATTCGACAACACTTTGTCCTTTGTCCCATATGTCCTTAAAGTGGCGAGTAAAGGCCGCATTCCATTATTCTAACAAGCTGCAAACCTGGTTTTCGACCAGGTTTGCAGCCAGGTTTCGACAAGTTCGTGCGGGTTTGCGACATGCTTTCGACTTTTTTTGTCGAAAACCTGGTCGCGAACCTGCTGCATCAATCTCGACGTGTCGAGATTGTTGCAGCAGGTAAGTTGGTTCGTGCGATGCTGGACAAATGGAATGCATAAAATAACCGTTTGTAGCCAGCCAACGAACCTGTTGAAGCTGGATTTTCGTTACTTATTATTTTGTTAGTCGTGCGCATATCCTTACGTAATTAAGTCGTCATTGAAAATATTCTATTGTCTATGACATGGAAAAATTGGATTTTACGTGGGAAAATATCATAAATTGTGTCCATAACGAACCGTCGTTGTGGAACACAGATCTCAATGCGTCTGAGGACGACAAAAATATTTCGTAGCAGAATAACGACTATTCGTCTTCGTCTTCCATTTTGCGAAAAATAGGTCGGAATTATTGGTCACACACGTGCGGTCATCACTATATAGGTTTTAAGCAAGTTTGCAGCTGGCTTGCGACCTGCTTTCGACACGCTCACGCAAGTCTGCGACCAGGTTTGCAGCCAGGTTTGCAGCTTGCTAGAATAATTAAGGCAGCAGCATCTGTTTACGCACTAAATCGAGGTCAGCTCGCTATAGTATTTTTGCTCAGAACAACTGACGAACAGTTTGGATCGTCAGACAGCATTTTGTTTAAATCTGTTCTAAATAATCCGAATTCCGATCATATGCTACATGTATATCCGCTTCTCCCTTCACCCAAGGATACTGGGCATAGCAGTCACAGTTTAGTCTTACCAACAAAACACTCAGTACTCACCAGTAGATGAGATAGGCGAACGTTACCGCCCGAACCACGCCATCGTTATAAAACTTTACCATCCCTACAGTATGCGCATCGCGCGGTAAAATGAGGTGAAACACGCCTAGATACTGTTGATCACACACGTCACCTTCCTGTTCTGTTCACATGTCCTACTAAGCAAAAAGGCAGAGTCTCAGCATTATCAATTAAGCTTATAGGCCTACATGCAGAAACATCTGAATTACATAAACACGCCTAGCGTCTAAATAGACTATAGTGTGAGTTCATTAATGTGTTAGTTGCGGAAAACAACGTATGTACAGTGTTCAGCACGCGATTAGGCATTGAACAAACGCTCCATCTTCAGCGTCGCGTCAGCCCGCCCATGCCATCCCGACGCCGCCTCCCCTCGCCCGTAACTGGTATATCGTTACACTCCAGGCACTGGTCATGGACGTCTGTATAATCACAGACGTCCATGCACTGGTATACTGTTACGCTACCATCGAGAACAGGACGACCCACAGCAGATCTGCGGAGTGCGGAGACCTCGACTTACGGCTTAGCGAGTAGCGTGTAGAGAGGATTGCGTTGAGCCAGGCGTTTAGACCAGATCTCCAGCGTCGCGGCGAAGCCGAATAAGCACAATCCACTGTACTACAAGCATCTGTCGTCGGCGGTCGTCAACCGGCAGAACGTGCCTTTAACTCACCTCCCGACTGGACCGAAGCGAGCCGTCGTGTGATTTATTTTGATCGATTGACTGTATGTCGCGTGCAGTTGGAGTTGGTTTGTCACAGGCCGGTCTGACTGACGTCGCTGCATGGTGTTAGATCTATCAGATTAGCGTAAACCGACTTTATTGAAGCTGCAGCGTGCCGTCTGCACGCCATTCGTACAACTAGCACAATATTACATCAATATATGACCAACACGAATCTGTTACGTGCATCCATACTTGTTTGGCAAGAAGCTCAGCTGTCGCAGATAGACCGCGCAATGCGTCGTGTCATTATCCGCCATACGCTAGGAGGATATTGACTTTGCGGTATTTTTGAATATTTCGCTAAGTCACTCCTGCAGGTTACTCAAGATCATTCAAATAGCTGCATTCGGTAGATTGCGTATACGAGTTCCCATTGGCGTTCCATGGTATCTATGGCCTTATCGTGTATCATTTCCGAGATAAAACGTGATATTGGTCGAAAATTACGATCTTTTATACCCTCCCGTATTTGACACCTGCGTTTGTGGGGTCACCGTCGGAATATTGCCATAACGTTTGGTACGAAAAAACTAGAATGGTGTGCAGGCGCGGCGCTGGCCAGGGGAGTCCAGAGGTCCAAACCCCCGAGCCCCGGTCAAGGACACCCGTGAGATCGATGCACATCCAAGGAGAAAATTTAACAATGTCCCCCTATAAAGCATCGCAGGTAAATGAGGTAATGTAACCGTGCAAGTTCAAATGTCTAGTGAAATTTCGATTGTTGGTCACTGGGCAGTATCTGGCATGCAAAAACTTCATACAAATATTGTCAGAATTCCACGAGATCCATTCGTTCTAAGACAGTTCAATAACTGTATGTCACGCGTGCACACGCGTGGATAGACAGGTGAACATAAATCCTACAGGGCACAGGCCTATCAACATTGCGTTCTACTGCTGTCCACAGGTGATGCGTAGTAACAGTAGCTGCAATAGGCTTGTGGAAGCGTTATTTAGCGTGCGATACGGTTGAAGTTGTATTATGTCACATGTGATCTCACTTTCATTACGCCTGGTTAGTAAACTCGCAAAATATTTGCAGACCTACATTTTATATACAGATCTGTGTAGAACAACGGTAATTTATATGCTCGCTTTGACACCACGCGTGACACACAAAATACTTTTCGAACGTGTACAATTTGCAATGAATCTTCAGCTTCTGGGGGCTTCCCCAGACCTCCACCAGGGGCTCTGCCCCTGCACCCCGCTGGGGGACTTCCGTGCCCCTGCACATCCGCTGGAAGACTTCCGTCCCCCAGACTTTCTCCAAAATTGAACCCCCGAGGTCCAAAAACCCAGCGCCGCCCCGATGGTGTGGCTATCCCATGGTGGAATAAGTTTAAGGATACGTTTAGCCGTTTTGCCACAATACCAGCATGTGTGACAGCCGGACATACATCTGGCGACAGCATAGTCCGCGCTATGCATAGCATCGCGCCGTAGAAACTGAACATTCTCTAATCTAATATTATCGTTCTCAACTTATTCTATATTCGTGTTGTGTAATCCCTCTACAGAGTGGTACGTGTCTTGTATTTCAGCACAATGCAAACATTTTGTGGAGAGGAACATTAAGAATAGGCTTAGGTTGATTGTTGCGGAATGGCA
>Ga0209149_1000749_pt1 | contig 14374 bp, 8 predicted proteins | sample WorMetTyACAVOLI2_FD_187423 | JGI IMG/M metagenome (GOLD analysis project Ga0209149, IMG submission 187423) | Marine gutless worms symbiont microbial communities from Max Planck institute for Marine Microbiology, Germany - Olavius algarvensis... ... | reverse complement strand
ATAGGCCTAGGATGCACCGTTTGGCCACAGTGCACGCGCGTGACAACCAACCAACCAACGACGTCACGACACAGCCTATCTCAATAAGCGCCTCTTTTACTAAAGTAAAGTGAGGCGCTTAATAATCAACGACAACAGCAATAACTGTGACTACAAGCAGTAAATAATACTATAAACTAAATAATCTGTAATTTTGTTTTTTTTGATCTTAGTCAGCAAATTGATATGCTTTGAAATTGTAGTAAAATAGTTTTGTTCCAGCCACTGCATGGACATGGTGCTCTGACTCAGTCAGCTGGGTGATATTGGTTGTAGGTTGTACGGCTTTTGGATGGATGACATTGCAGGGCAACAAGTCGGAGGGCACTGACCTGCATAGTCGTGCTGCGCAGCTGATAGGCATCACCAGGGAACAGGCAAAGGTAACTGATAAGCTTTGTTAGTGTCTTTTGTCTGATGTTTGCATTATACAAAATGTTACCATACGAAAGCACATATGTATACTCAAAAGTTTGTATTGGGATGGATGGGGGCTCTGGTGGGGATCTACTTTATTATTCCCACACCATTGGAACTATTGGGGAAACCCGCTTGGCAAGAGGTAAGAATAAATCCAACACAATATCAGCAACGACAAATATAATATGAGGCTGCAGCAAGCTATCCGAGACCGCTGCAGACCGTCGTAGACTGCATATTGCCGTATATATAACTAAGGTAGGGGCCTATGCTGCAGCACACCGGACATCTAAGCCAACTGTCAATCTTACACCAGTATGTGTGTGTCGGTGCGTCAGCACATGACAAGTTGACATAAGCCAGTTTAGTCAACTGCACGTAATAATTGTCGGACTATTACTAGTTTTGCAGTATTCTCACAGAGGCCGAATTTGTGGAGTGATAACACGTGATCATATGTAATATACCACTGTGCAATAATGTATATTAATTGTGTGTCGTTGTAGATATTTAACTACGGACGTATCTACGGTGCAGGATTGAAGTTTGCAAAGCAGCTGCTGATGAAGTTTAACCATCAGCTGCAGGAGAAGGAAGCGCAACAGAAAGCAAAAACGATGTTTCAAGCAACTAAAGGAAAAAGAGTCCGGTGATTTGGCACTTTGCAATTATTATTACTACTATCTGACGTTCATTACGGTAATTTAATTGTACTGTTGCAGCTGCTACCATTAGCGTTGCCAGCTATGGGGCACTGGGAGCACATGACCATCCAATGTCGCATTGCCATAGTCGAGCAGTGACAACTGACAACACCAGAGATATAATGAGCGAAAGCAGCACTGGTCTGAAGACAGCTAGATTGACGTATGCTTCATATCTGACGTAGACTGGTGAAGCAGCTAGACACTGTCTTCGAGACGTAGTCTTCATGGAGACTTTGGAGACCAGGTTACATACGGAACTGGCAGCAGTAATAGTCTCCAACAATCCGCACCTGTGACTTGAGGCTTTGGTGTTGTCTGTGACTTATCACACGTTAGAGAACCTCGGTTTTGGCTGTGTTGAGTGCAGTCTGTTACTTCGCATCGACAGCGTAACGGCATCGACGTATGCCAACATCCATTCCTAAAGCGATGAAGCTTCTGTCACAGAATTGAAACCGTACATCTGCGTGTCATCTGCGTACATGTGTGGGCGAAGACTATATCTCTCGATGAGTCGCAATTTGTCGTCTTTAAATTTCAGCTATTACTGTTGTGTTAATTTGAGGTCTGTTTGCTTTATTCAGTAAAATGAAATTGTGTTGATGGCAGGAGAAAGAATACAGAGAAAGTGATGACTGATGCAGAAGTGACACTTTGGGAAGGTGGCAGGTTTGATTCGCTGCATTAACTTTTCTGATGCTCTTTAGTCTTTAATAATAATAATAATAACAGATTTGTATAGCGCCTTTAGGTCCGAAGATACAGAGACATTTGATGCAGCACAGGAGGACTAAGTGAGTTTGAATAGATGGGTTTTCAAGTGGCGTTTGAAAGTGAGAGTGTTATTGCACAGTCGAATGTCAGCAGGTAGAGAGTTCCAGGTGGATGGAGCAAATACAGAATAAGCATGGTGTTGGTTTTCTATGGCGTGTGTTTGCTACAGCATGTGATGCAGTCAAAGTTGTTTTGCAGATGTCTGATATTATAACAAAACAGATCATTGTGATAGCAGATGTGTGTAGAAAGTCACCTTTTATTTAATGTCATGCAGGCTGCCATCTGTAAAGTGGGACCTTAAACTGGGACTTTTTCTGCAATATTGGAGCAGTTCTGCACGGATATCCTTCATGATGCCGTCACACAGGTCTTAGTTGGAATGAGATGCAAGTCGACTGGTGATGGTTTATTGCCATCTTCCTTCTTTCCTTGTAGCATAGATTTAACGTGCACTCAACTACTGATGGATAGCCAGCTTAGTCTACCGCACGAGATCAGCAACTAAAAGAAATAATGACAAAAGAAAACGGAACAAAACCGATGGGCATAGGAAATCAGAAAATGAAGTCTGGGGTCTGTGAAGGCAGTCTGGCACTGTAAGCTACAGTTGCTGTCACATTACAGTAACAGAGTTGTGTAACCTCTGCCAGGATTTACAATACGAGGTAGCACTCGGGTAGTGCATACCTCAGCTAATACTAAGCATGCATATTGATGTCAGCAGCTGTCTGACGTTGGGATTTCCCATATTGACTATCCCGACTGCAGTTTGTGGCACATAATAGCATGATTTAAATATATTCCATGTAAACTCTGACAAACTAGATGTGCTCAGAGAACGCAAACTCCGCCAAGGCTGCTGCTTTGTCACGGAAAAATGCAGTGGAGCCCTCTGGCGAGTGACAATGAATCGTATCAAGCCGTATCTTGTAATGTTAAGGGAAGTGGAAAAGTGATTGTAGATCCACATCCGGATTCGGATCCACACCAAAATTTAATCACTTGTAGAGTGTCACCCATTGCACATGCCTACCATGTTTGGTCGACGTCCTTAAATGCATTCGTGTTATCTTGCTCACAGACATAACGAATGAATAACAGACAAACAGCAAGAATCTGCCTTGATGGACAATGATATAAATTGTTATATGCTCCACCGACACTTTTTTTACTACCGGTATTCCAAGTGTAACGACGCAGCTGTTCCACGGCCAACTTACAAATCTCTTTGTTTGTGTAGCCGTTAAACCAAAATATCACTGATTGTCATTTTCCGTTACTGGTTGGAACTGAAAGATTTAACTAGCGTTGATGCTGTGTTTTGACGGAGCTGCTAACTAAGTTTTTTTTCTGTTTAACTGTTGCTGATAGTGAGTCACACATGTTCAACATGTTGGAAACAATTGCAAGATCAGATAAACCGCAAACACCTGTTCTTGGTTGTCTCATCAGTAAATCTTTGGAACCACGTAATGTTCACAGTGAGGTTTGTAGTGATCAGCTTTTTATCTGGCAGTTGCTAGTATAGCATTTTGTCATATATTAAATATGCTGTAATTCTTTTTCTCTGTCCGGAGACAGATATTTCGGCAATGGTGCCTGCGATCAGCGTGAAATTTTGCATGATGGTAAAGCTGTGTCCCGGATGTAGCTTCTCTCCTTTTAGTTGCAATATCATTAGGTGTCGGCCTGCCCCGGTGGTGCAGTTTCGTAAGTCACTCGCTGCAGTGTGCTTGGCGTGTGAGGCCACCAGGCTGCGAAGATCTGGTGCTGGGTTTAACTCAAGGCTCCGGCAGCTTGTCGGTACAAGCAGGTCAACTAAGTGCACATTCAGAGAGTAATGTCTCGGGCAGGCACAGAGGGTCCGCCTATGTCCTCATAAATCTGTGACAGGCCACTAGAACCGGGTTTAAGGGCGCCCAGACCTCTAGTGCAAGCCAGCGTTGGAATAACAGATAAGGCTGACTCCGGCACTGTAAGCACAGTGCATGACCTCAGAGAAACCCAACGCTCAGGCCTAGCTCGTAAAATGATAGGCACGAGCCCTTTAATCTCCCTTCCTACTTTCTTGCACACACTACACACATGCACTGCCAGCAAAAATGACAGTAGCAGTGCACTCCCTATCCTTCCTTCCCATTTCGACAGGGCTTGCGCATTGGGCCATCTTAAATTGGCCTCAGCATTGTTCGTGGCAAATCTAGACCACTGTGGCCCAGATGGTATGGTATGGTATGGTATGGTATCTTTAGATGTCTGCAAATGGGGGGTTAAAAATGGTTTTTGGAAAATTTGTCTTCGGCATAACATTGTCGATTTGTGTGATAAACAAGATTCGCTGATGTGTGACACGGCAGCATTTGTTTGTAGCATGAGACGGACAACACTTGCATGCTATAAGCTATACTGGACCGTCCAAATGTTGATGACATGCGACGATCCAGCAGTGATCGATGCCAAAGCCAGAGAATCGCAATTTTTTCATACACGACCACATTCAATGACGCCATTAACTTTAATAGTTTTGAGTAGGCTAGATAGAGGCATACAGTCAGTAGGGACCAACCTAATTCACGATTTCACGGCCGTGACATTTTCCGTGAAATTGGCCTTCTTCCGTGAAAAACGCCCATTTCCGTGTTTCCGTGAAATTCCGTGAAATCTGTGCTTTTTCGTGAATTTTAACACTTTTACTTTCATTTATGAAGGTTTTCAGAGTTTTATCAACAGCTTTTGTGCGGATTTTGCTGTTTGCTATGTGTCACACATCAGCACTAAGTAGTTGGCTAATTAGGAGAAATATGATCAAGTGCTGTGTTACTTACTTACATCCAGTCTTGAGTCTTGACTTAGTACATTAATAACAAAAATAAATATTCGTTGTTCAGAAATTTCAAATGTGCTATTCGACAGATTTCTTAGTTTGCATTAATATAGCACTTCGAAATAACGGCTGTGGGGCCCGTGAATTTCCCATGAATTTCTCAAACTCCTTCCGTGAATTTTCCGTGAAATTTGGCACATTTTAAAAACTATACCGGACCTAAAGGCGCTATACAAATCCGTTATTATTATTTATTATTATTAAATCGCGCATTTTTTCCCGTGAATTAGGTTGGTCCCTAGCAGATAGATAGATAGATAATGTCGATTTATATAGCGCATCGTCGTAGAAAAACCTCTAACAGTCAGCAATGGAGATGTTGCTTGCAGGGTGTTGCTTGCACATAGTTGTAACTGCCGTCCCTGCATTTGCTGCATATGCATCTTGGTGACGCCTAGTGACTCTTGCTCGGCGCCTAGTGACTCTTGCTTTTAGGCGCCGGAAAAAAATACTCTTACTTACTTACTTACACTTGATCATATTTCTCCTAATTAGCCTGTGTTTGCTTAACTGCAGTAACATAATGATAAGACTGCTGGCATTGTGAACGTTGATGAATTATGTCTCAATAATAGTAATAAGCAGTGCTGTGCGCAGCAAACGTCGCCATGCACCCCGTTGCAGGGTGCTGCCATCTGGCAAATTTAACAGCATCATCCCAGAGCCATTGCCTGTCTATTCTGAAAGTTTAATGGCGATACCTGTATCTGTTTTCCTGTATTGTAGCTAAGAAACAAACACGTTTACATTTACAAACATGGTTACAAACATTGTAACAAACACAGGCGACCAAAAACAATACTTTGCTGGCTGTTTACAGGGTGAGATAATTGTAATAATTGTGTTAACAAATCATTTGAAAGTTCATTTTCTTCTCACAGAGCCTGACGGTGATGTGCAACACTACACACTTGCCGTATCCCTGGAACTGTGCATTGGGCCAGCCGGTGACTGAGGCAGGCCTCAGCACTGGTACATGAAGGGGGCACGTGCCTCGTCGTAAAGAAAGAAAGAAAAGAAGAAGAATTCTGACAGTCGTTGGAATGTTCAATGTGTGTGTTTAGTTCATGACGAGCCGGGTGAACTGGGTTGTGCAGAGTTCGGCCGTTGACTACCTGCACTTGATGCTCGTCTGTATGCGCTGGTTGCTCGACAGTTATCACATCAACGGACGATTCTGCATCAGCATCCACGATGAAGTCCGATATCTCGTCACTTCAGATGATCGATATCGCGTGGCACTTGCGCTACAGATCACCAACTTACTGACGCGGTCCATGTTTGCATACAAACTTGGCTTTGACGACCTGCCAATGGTACTGCTGTGCTAGCCAATGAATATCAAATGATAGTAGAGCTATTTATATTTTCTGAGACTAGAAATCATGCTGTATCTGCTACTATCTGCTTGTGTTTCTGTTATTGATCATTTACGTTGTTTAGGATTTTTTTGTCAGTGATTCTGCAACTATATTTTGTAATTTGGTTACAACACATGTATGATAACAAACTGTTGCCTACATAACATATCATTTTACTCTTTTCCTTAGTTATCGATAAGTTTGTACATGCTACAGCTGCTGCTTCGAGACAACTGTGTGTAGGATCATGCATTTTTATTTCGCGTCAGCACACTGACGCGCGATATTGCTATAGCAAATCTATCTGTCTGTCCGACCATCTGTCTGTCCGTTACGTTCCAGTATCAGATGAAAACAGCTTAACATATCGTCACATTTTTTTCACCATACGGTAGCCCAATAATTCTAGTTTTACCAGCATCAAACATTTTCACAAAATTCTGACGGGGTCACCTCCTGCGGGGCGCTAAATACAGGTGGGGTAGAAAAAATTTGCGATTTTCTACCAATAAGTCGCTATATCTCGCAAACGATACAAAATATCGCCATAGTTACTATGGAAGGCAAATAGGAACTCGTATGCGATCTATCAAATGGTGCCATTTCCAATGACCTTGAACGAACCCTAACCCCGTTTTCAAGGTCACACCACTCTTTGATGCTAAATATCTCACAAACGGCTACAGATACGGCCATAGTTACTATAGAAGGCGAATAGGAAACTGAACCCAAGCTTTCGAATGGCACCAACTTCAATGACCTTGAATGGCCTCTAACCCCGATTTCAAGGTCACGATGTTATTCAACGTCAAATAACTGAAAAATGGTACAAGATAGAGCTATATTTACAATGGCGGACCAATAGAAAGTCGCATATGGTCTATCGAACTGCGCCATTTTCAATGACCTTGACCCCTAACCCTAGGGTTAGGGTTATAATTAGGGTTAGGGTTAGGGTTAGGGTAGGAAAAGTTAGGAAACCGTACCCAAACTTTCAAATGGTACAACTTTCAATGACCTTGAGTGACCTTTGACCCACATTTCAAGGTCACGATAATATTCAACGTCCAATAACTCGTTAGCGGTACAAGATAGAGCTATAGTTACAATGGCGGACTAATAGAAAGTCATACATGGTCTATCGAAGCGCACCATTTTCAATGACCTTGAACAACCCCAAACCCACATTTCAAGGTCAGGTCATTATCTGACGCTGAATATCTCCGAAATGGCTAAAGATACGGCCATAGTTACTATAGAAGGCGAATAGGAAACACCCAAGTTTTTGAATGGCACCAAATTTAATGACCTTGAGTGACCTCTAAGCCAGATTTCAAGGTTACAATAGTATTCAACGTCAAATAACTCGACTACTACTAAGTCGTGTATGATCTGTCCAATGGTTCTGTTTCCAGTGACCTTGAGTGACCCTAGTGACTTAGATTTCAAGGTCACAGTGTAATATTTATGCCTATAGATGCCCTCAGCGTATTGTGCGCAGCTGACGCTCTATCTGTTGGTGATAGCTAAGTTCTTGTTCACCTTCAGGTAGTACAGATACCGTGGTTTTGGGGCCAAATTTCATACAACAGTTCTCACAGGATCCCTCAGGTGAGGGCATTAAATGAAACTGGGGTAGATATAAATGGCAATTTTTTTCCTCGTTGCAATGCTGTTATGTTGAAATGGTGCAAAATACGACCATAGTTACTGTTACTCACTGATAGGAAGTTGCGTATGATTTGTACCAAAATTGTTATCCTTGAACAATCGTGGAAAGTCATGTCAATCTAAAAACAGTTTCTTGAGCCAATTTTTCCCCATTTAAATAGAATAGCCTGTAGTCCGCGGCAAGATAAGTTTCATACCAAATTCACAGCAGATTAAGTTGAGCGAGTTCATTTTCTTGGACCTTGACGACAACTTAGTATGTGTTGCCGTTGATGAACATGCTGTCGCGTGGTCTGTTGCTGGAGGCTGATTGTCTCATTGTGTTTGTTGTATGCGGTTAGTCGGTGGCTTTCTTCAGCTGTGTGGACATTGATAAGTGTCTGAGGAAAGAGGCTTCAATGGACTGCATTACGCCATCGAATCCTCTCGGACTGAACAAGGGTTACAACCTTCCGCCCGGTTTGACATTTTTTACGTTATAATAAACTTGTTGTTTTGCTTATTTTCTGAAGCAGACTATACGTTACATTTATAATATCATGATACCTAGAGTTACAGTTATGTCTTTATTCTGGTGCCAGCATTTACCTACTCAGTTTCCAGTCTGTTGAGAAGCAACTCACAGATCAGTCAAGGTTGGAACTTAGAACAGTCTTCGGCAGCTGCAGCTCAAGCAATACGGAACAGTCTATCAGCACACGCTACCGGCGGCCTCTTATCAGTCATAATCATCACGCATATTCTTAGGACGCGTCTGCTTGATCAGTCATTCGATCAGCGATTATGTTGTCTGCCCATCTCTGCACTTCACCATTATCATGATTACATACGATGCATCACCAACTGCTTGCCTGATTGATTGATTATTCTGTTGCATCGTTTTAGTGTATAATTAATATTCCACTAACTGTTGTGGTTTCTGTGTTGTACTGCAGGAGAAAGTCTCAACATTAACGATATTCTGGACAAGACTGGTGGGCAGCTCAACTGTGACGACCACTGTGTTACTACGGCCTCGTTGATGGCTGCGTGATGAAGTGCTAACGCTGTTTACGGTGCTTTCAAAGAGTCAAACTGTTGCATGAGCCTGACTGTCTCGCCTGGTGTATGCTAGCGTCACGAAGATGCCTAGATAGGACGAATGACTGGTTGAAAATTTAATTTGTGATTATGTTGTTTTCCTCTTAGTTTATTGTTATAACCTCCGCCAGTGATGCGGAGGTTATGTGAATGTTGTGTCTGTCATTCTGTAAACAGGATAACTGACGAACGCAGAAATGGACGTCGACCAAACTTGGCAGGCATGGGCAAGGGTGACCCTCTAGAAGTGATTAACTTTTGGTGGCGATCTGGATCCGTGTGTGAATTCCAGATCACTTTTTTATTTTCTTCACCATTGCAGAATAGGGGATTTTTGGACATTTGTTAGCATTTCTCATATAATCAACGGCCGACTTGTTCCATACTTGGCAAAATGACTGACGCCGGCAAGATAATGCATCCACAACATTTCGGGACAGATCTGACAGACATCCGGATCTGGATTAATCCGAAAATCCGGATTTGAATCCTGGATCCCTTTGGACAATTTTGGCATTGGTGGAGATTTGTGCTCTCTGAGTGCTGCTGTTACAGTTTTTTTGTTGTTTTCAGTAAGAAGTGAGTTTTGTCTGTTGTATGCAGGTTCACTACATCAGTATTTGTATGACATATTTTTTATCGTTGCTTGCACTTTGTATACATGGAATTAATAGTATGAACAACTACGATGCCTCCCACCATAAAGCCAAGGGACATGAAGGGATTACTCGGAAACATTTTAGGCTAAATGACAAGATTGAGGTTATTTCTTGAGACAAGTTCAAAATTCTTTAGTAGCAAATATATTTTCAAAAATATTTTTTTCCGGTTTTTGTGGGTGATGGGACCATGACAGTAGTCACTCAGGACGAAGAATAAGACATTGACGTTGGCGTTCAAGACTAATACAGATTCGGCGAGGCCAGGCCCCGCCAGAGATTATATAGACCGGCCTATATAGTCTCTGGGCCCCGCGGTGAATAGGAGCTTACTAATTGCCAGTGGGGCTCCACCGAACCTGCTCGTATGAGAAAACAACAACACAGCTGTCTAAGTTCGTTTCATTGAAGATATGCCAACTTAGTTTCAAGACAACGTCCACTGTTTATAGTAAATTATCTGACGCGGGACCAAGATCAAAACCGAGACAGTAACCTTCAAGACACTAAAAATGGTGTTTTGAGACCTCGAGACCAAGGCGCCAGTAGCTTCAGCAGACCAAGTTTCGAGACTCGCGTCCCGTCACTGGTTTTGCTGACGAGTTTTCTTTGCAAAACGATGCAGCATGCTTGAATTACAGCCACATCTAACATTTCTGGTGCCACCTTGGCACATTGTCTTCTAACGATCTTTCTGACGCACAGTCGTGATGCAGTCTCTGGAAGACATTATCTTGACGAGCATTCGCGGCTTGTACCAGCTTAAATTTTGTTGTAGGCTGAACAAAGTGCAGGCTGTCCTTGACATACGATGCACTTTGAGTAGTCAGTGGTTGTGTCTTCACAACTCTTCTTGCCAGGCTCATCTTAGTTAGTACTTAGTTAGTTAGTGAACGAAGCTGATTAAGGTGGCATAATGTCAAAGACTGCTAGGACACCTTACAAAACAAAAAAGAAAAAAAACGAAAGGACGTGCGAGCAGTAAAAAACAATGTGTCAGACGCGGCGGAGCTATGGATAGCTCCGAACAAACAGTTATGTCTTCAGCGACATAGCAATATCTGCAACTCGTTTCCTTGGCTGGTTTGTCATATTGCTACAGAAACCTGCAACAGACCAATGTTACTTAGGCGCCCTTAGGGTCTGCACGAAGCGTTATTTATGACTAACACGACGCCTGTACGTGTATGATGACGTAAACAAAAAAAAACAGCCAAAAGTGCTGTTTCACAGTAGGTTTGCATTTTTTGGACCCAACCTGTAGATTTCCAGCAGGTAGTTGACCACGTTGTGCACCCAGGCTGTCGCCCTTGAAGGTCCTAGATATCTTTTCTGGGTCCCAACCTTTTATAACATTCCATGTCTGATTTCCGAAAGAGCGTGGGTTTGCCCTCTGGTAATAGGAAGACTATAAGAAAAGAAATCGATGCGCATTATATGAGAAAAGTTGTGAAAAACCAGTGAGCTTGCATCAGAATAAAACATTACATAGGCCTATGCTAAATTTGAGAAACAACTTCCACAGGACACTTTATAGATAGAGTGAATCTGGCACAACTAAGGCCTACATTCTTCTCTGAGAATTGGTTTTCTCGAACAAAATGGCCATGCCGCTGCTAGGTCTAGATTTGTCGATTAATTTCTGTCAGTGCAGTGACATCTATCCTGTCGCTGGTTTGATCTACTGTGGAATCTGCAAACCGTCTGCTACCGCCGCCGCCGCTGTTGCTGCTAAAAATACGAAGCCGGCCCTGCAACGGGCCGGCAGCGACAGCGGATGAGCTGCAGGGTACGAACACCTCGGTGCGTGGAGTCGACTGCGCCCGTCAGAGCACCAAACCGTATAACAGTGTTCTTCTTGTAATGAAAACGAAAACTAAAAAAATACAGAAAAAATAAGCGAAAACAACGACAAAGTAAAAACGATAATAAATGAATAAACGAGTACCGGTGTGTGCAAAGATAAATGCTGTCTATGTCATATCATTCCCCAGATGTCCTCCCCGGGGGAGATTGTGGTTTAAAGTAACATGTGTTCAAATATTACTATGGCCTCCTGCTCGACTTCGCGTCAGACCACAGCTGTTGTCAACGGTTGTTTACAGAGTGCGACAGTTGGAATCTGCTGTTAATAATCGTCGTCCGTTGCGTTGACAACACCTTTGGTTTGTGTCAGTTTTCAGCTAAATATGTGTATCACTGCAATAACAGTGCTTTGCGGCAGCTGCTTTGCGGTATCAGAATAGTCGGAATCAGAAGACTAAAACTAAAAAGTAACAGAGAACTAGAAAAACACCACAGTGCAATTGCTATCATCCACGTAGTTCAGTGGGCGAAACGCCATCAATTTAGACAACGTCACTGCCACTGCCGTCTTTATTGTACGCTAATAACTGTATTTCCTTGTTTGTACGTGCTTTATCAATTAAACTACAACCTACCAACTTCTGAGTGCTAGTTCCGCGTTAGTGCGAAAATTAAGAACTGATGCTGGGAGGAACTTTCGTTAGTAATTGGGACAATCCAAAACTAGGTTACAATAAATGATTCAGTGAAAATTACTGGGGCTGTCGGAACTGTCTGTGCTACAGATTTCTGTAGCCTACCATTGTAATGTTGCACATGGTACGAGCAGAGGTCGGTCGACTGGATCGGGCTTTGATCGTGCGTGGTTCAACTCTATTCTGTTAGCTGTAACTCAAGAGCCAATCTACAAAATTATTATCCGCAGAAATGTCTGAGTGTCCGCAGCAGTCAAACCAGTAAAGTTATAAAATAAACGTATAGAAAAATACTGTGCGTTGTCGTAGTCATCACTGGCCCCGAATGACCTTGACCGGTCCAATGGCATAGGTCTACCTCCGCAGATCACGCAGTAATACCGCTGCAGTGTTGCAGTCTGTTACACAACGAGAACCATAATTGACACTGTCCTCAAAAGCAGTGGCGGCGTCAGATCGTAAAAGTAGGCATTCAAAGGTCACTGACTCACTGTATACGGGTATAGGCGAGCCTAGCTGGCGATGGTAGAATTTTTGCTGGCTCGTCTTAAGGGCCAGACACGGGATGCTTGCCAACGTCGGTTCGTCCATTGTCCGTTCCGTGATCATATCTCGAAAACAATACAAGATAGACCCATGGGAACACTGGCACCGCTGATTCTATTACCGCATTTAGATCTAACCTATACTTGTCAACCAAACACGACCGTCGTCACGCCGCAGCTGTTGTCAGCGAATGAGTGCGACCGTCGGAACTTGTTGTTAACAATCATCGTCCGTTGCGTTGACAACTCCTTTGGCATGACGCCAAAGTCGAACAAGAGGCGGGCGATTCTTGTTAATGGCAAAATGTTGCCATCAACTCTGAAGTTGTCATTTTGAGTCCATTTTGTATACTCATCCTACTAGTAGTTCAGATCGACAAACGCAATGCTATGCAATGCGAACACCTTTATAGATGCCAATCGAAGTTAAGCCCTATGTGCTGCACTCAGACGAAGACAAAGCTGACTGGGATGCAACAGATAGGCCTAACCGACTTACGCACATATCCGATATTTAGCCCATATCCACAACATCTGGTATATTGTGCCAACTGGCAGTTCATAGGCTGGCAAACACATAGATCGAATAGCTCATTAGCGCCGCCACTGGTCACTTCATGCTTAGGACGGTACCGGCCCGCCATAGCGAAGGGCCGCCATAGCGAAGGTCCGGCATAGCTAGGGTTAGGGTTAGGGTTAGGGTTAGGCATCCTATATGGCGGAACTTCGCTATGGCGGACCGGAATCGCTTAGGACATGTTCGCAACTGTCACAGCGCACGTGAAACGGTCGTTCGTGAGAACGTTCTGTAATCTGTAGGGACAGCAGAAATGACTGCTGCTATGATCGCGTTGGTCAGCAAGTCCAACGCACCGACATTCTATGGCAGTGCGGAGCTGCTGATGCGAGATTGCGCAGCTGAGGCGCCTATGGCAGCTGAAACTGGCAGACGCCACGCAACTGGTGATCGGCGCAGGCAGCGCTTAACGGGCGCGTTCATCTTGTTTACCGACTCTCATTAAGTATAGGCTCATGTTCGTGTTTCAGTCGAATGCAAGCAAAATTGTTTAGTGATTAGCTAGTTGATTGGTGTTTCGTCGAGTGCGTCATGGCTGATACGTTTCAAGTACAGCTGAGACGGATGGAGACGTCACAGCCGTGGGGCTTTCGTCTGCGAGGTGGAACAGACCAGGGCATGTCACTCTTCGTAGAACACGTACGTACTAAACGGACCAATATTGTCGCCATCTAATCATGTTATCGTATCTCAATACTGGTCTGACAGCCTTACTTAATGACTAGAATGACGACAATGATTGCATGTAGGTGTCATGCAATAGTAGGCCAGGATGAGGACAACACCGGTAAGTCATTGGATTTTGATTCAACCTAGGCCTACTCATCTGAACGCACCAGTGGTTTAAGATGTAGATCCCTGCGCCGCCGCCGCGCGCCGAATTTTGTAAGCATGCAGCGTCGCCGATTTTTTGGTGGTTCAGCCGAATACCAGCCGAAATTGTAAAACTTGCCAGCCAATCCATCAGAATATTCTATACGGCGCAAATTCGGCGTTCACAGAAACGAAAGAGATTATGTTCAAACTGCAATAAGCTATAATAATAATTTTATCCAGAGATTCCTTACTGTAGGCCTAACTGAAGACTGTAGAAGTTGTCATGAAGTAAGAAGACGAATTGCTTTGGGAAAAAAGGTTTTCAACAAGAAAAGTG
>Ga0209149_1000748_pt1 | contig 14375 bp, 12 predicted proteins | sample WorMetTyACAVOLI2_FD_187423 | JGI IMG/M metagenome (GOLD analysis project Ga0209149, IMG submission 187423) | Marine gutless worms symbiont microbial communities from Max Planck institute for Marine Microbiology, Germany - Olavius algarvensis... ... | reverse complement strand
GCCCCAGGCCGCACAACAGCGAGCAGCAATAGCGTGATCGCAACCACCACCAGCTGAAAACATGTCGCCCAGATAGCAGAAGGTGGCTTCCACATCCACATCCAGACAACAGTGTAAAACTCACCGTATTGAAATGGGCGACGAGCGGCTGCCGTGAACCAATTGCCGTTGCTCCATCCATGCGAATGTAAGAATAGTCTCTCTTCTGAACGAATGACTCCAGTATATCTAACATCTATAAATATAACACCAACAAAATTAAGGCTAAGCAAAATGCACAAATGACTTTTACTATGACAGCTGTATAACCTCACCTCACACTAGCTTTGTAGTTGGCGTTCTCATTCCCAATCAACTTCTAACACTGCATATATTCTTGCATTACCATATGATATCATTATAACTTATTTAGGCCTAATTACTTTACAAAACACCACAAGTTTATTAAGCTCCTGCCGCCAACCGGGGGCCTTATATGATGGCGACATCCTTCTGTTTGTCTGTTCATTTGTGCATCTATTGGCAACACATACTGATGGCAGTGGGGGCTTATCGCGGTGGGGGCTTATCGCGTCGGCCACAATGACTTGTTACTTTAACCATAATTAGTGTACAAAGATACGGAACACATAAATGAACACACAGATGGTATCAATTATTGTGTGGTAAAAACTAGAAATCTAATCTAATCTAATCTAATCTAAAAACAATTTATAAAGCGCCAGTATCGGGAGCCGAATCAGAGGTGCTGAGAGCCGATACAGTGGTTATATTATTGGCAGGCATGAACCGAAGTTGTTTAGCTTGCACTTGCATAAATTTTATGCCAATCAAGAAAAATCATAAAAAAAATGAAAAACAAATAACAATGGCAGTAAGACATCATAGCTATCAATCGTCTGTGAAAGTTTGACGCTGTTGGAACAGACCTGCCTGCTCTGCGTGAAAAGTAGAACTTTATGACCTTGTTTCTTCCACAGCTTTAACAATGACTCCACAACGATCATTTTCCCAGATCGTTGCCAGAAGCCGAATTCATCGACTTCGTCATTTACAACGTCGTCAGTTCGGTCGTTTCCAATGGAACCGAACAGCTTTGGTCCTCCAGTTGACAAGTCAGGGTGATTGCAGACCTTACGAAGAGTAATGAGACCAGGAAACACCTGCAAGTACAGGATTACAAACCACAACATCAGCTCATGAATACAAGAAAACATCATCCAACACTCAGTCAACAGAATTACATCAATATACATACAAGTACAACTATCAACACCTCAGCTACGATTCATCATTCCATTCAATAAGACATCTAGTTACTGGGCAAAAACTACAACAGGTGATACTGCCATTATATTTTTGGTAGGCTCTAAGCCTAAGTCCTTTAGCTTGCAATGGCATAATGTTACATTTATAAAACAGAGCAGGTAAACTTCTTTAAAGCAGCTTTGGTTGTAATGATAGAACAAGCGGTTGTTAATACACTGTTATTACATTATTTTCACTGCAAGCAAAAAGCAGGTGAAACTATCTGAAAAACAGCACTTAACCGTTTAATGGGCAGAGCAACAGATCATAATACAGCAATACATTGATTGGCACACTGGCTGTTGATGGGATTACTTTTTAAATATGAAAAAAGTCCAAGATATAAGTTCTGTATCGAATCTAATTCAGAGCATTTCCTTAGCCTACAAAAGATACCAGCAGACTGTTGCATACGGAAAACTTTTAAATCTTACATATTTCAAAACTTAACAAAATGGCAACATTTTGTAACTTATGGAAGAAGCTTGCACGTAACAATGTTTGGTACAGTGAGGAAGGACCTGGGGGCTGTGGCCCCACCCAAGCCCCTCCTCACTGTACCAAATATAATGGTCCACCAATCAATGGCCAGTGTACCGACTTCATATTATTTGACGTGGCACTACAGTTACCTTTGCACTCTAAAAGGTTAAATGCAGTTTCTAAATTGAATAATATACTGATAATTGCAACAGACTACACATATAGAGCACGATCAAAGTAGTATTGAGTGATAACACTATGACACACACCATGTAGTTTCCGCTGAGAATCATGTGGCACTCCTTCGAGTCGAGGTATTCCTGGTAGACCTGCCGTTGCTCGTCAGTCAAGCGGCAGAACAAAACTTGCTCATTCTTGTCTGGCAGATGTAGGTTCACTTTGACGTCGGCCTTCATACGTCGCAGCAGGTACGGAGCAATTGTCTCGCGCAGAACACAAGCACATCTGTATGCTGTCTGTACCTAAATTCACACATCAATCAAACATCAGTTGCATCATACGTACTAGGCACATCAATCAAACATCAGTTGCATCATACGTACTAGGCAGAGTCCTCACAGCATCCGATGTCAGTGCACAGACTCAACACTAACATCATATGATCAAATAACAGTAGTCGCAAAATATTACTATCTGGAACAACAATTGGGAGATCCAGCCCAACATTTGACCAACACCAATAAAGTAAATCACTTAAACACAAGACAAAGCAAACGTGCAGCAAAATACCCAGCAGAATATCACTAAAATTTCTATAACAGGAAATAATTATTAGTATATTTAAAGTTTCCTTTTTCTGATTTTGTATTAACTTTAGACATAATTCACTTGACGTCATGCAGTGGGTGTGCATAAAACACTGAGCAGTACTGGTTAAAATGAAGTAGAAAACACGCATGCAAATAGTTCATTCAGCATCAATGCAACTGACAACGAGCAATTCACACCTGGACTTGTGTGGCGTTGGCATAACCTCCTTGTACAATCGGCACAGAGAAGTGTTGCATGAAGTCGGGCAGCGTGCCGAGCCTGCCGGGAAAAACAAAGTCCAGCAACGACCACAACTCTTTCAGGTTGTTCTGCATCGGACTTCCGGACAGAATTATCCGGTGACATGTTCGAAACTAAAACATCCACGTAACGTATCAAATTACACGGCTGCAACGAGATCCATTCAAACATACTTGTATAACACATGCGTTCAGTTCAACTGCAGCTCATGTGTGGAACAGTTTGCCAACGGCAGTGCAGTCTTCTGAGTCACTGGACATTTTTTGATGCCGCCTGAAAACTGAACTGTTCGAGCGTTCTTACAACTGACACCGCGCCTATCAAACGACTTTACTGCTGCGTGACTTTCTTTCACCTTCCCGCAGCTTTTTGCTGTAGCCGCAACCTTGAAGTCTATCACTATAATGTTGCTATGACATTCATTCTTAATAATAATAATAATAACATAACACTGAAACAATCTTGTTGACTTGCATTACATTGTTGCAATGTCTGAAGTGTGAAAAATGCCTCACTTCACTATAGCACAGACCTCTGTATAACACGGAATGACAAAAAGTGCCAAAATACCACTTTATAGTGATGTTGCAGTGTACTACTGGACCACCTAGCTGATCCTGCTCACAGTAACCCTGACAAAAAACGTTTTAAATATGTATGTATGCAGTATTAGATGAGCACTGAGCCAGCAGCAAGAAGTGACGAGTGAACCTGTTTGCAGACGAGCGTTATCTGGGCGTCGGGATTGCGTATCTTGTGACCTTCGTCGAGAATGATGTAATGCCAGTTTGTGTTCAGCAGCAGGTCCTGATGTATCAGCACAGTACTGTATGCCGTGATCAGGACGCCACGTGAACGTACTACGCCATTCACCAACGCAGTCTATAACAGAGCAACAAACAAATAAATAACAAACTCTTACATTAACAATTTCACGAAGACAGCAGCTTCATCGACAAATCGCTCGCCGAGTCTGTGTGGTCTCAGCTTCACATTACGTCTGCACTTTGGAAAGATTGAGACCTGCAACCTCAGTCTCACTACAGCTGAAACTTGGCCACACTGCTAGTGAAAACCCTGCAGAAAGCTGTCACAAACACAGCTTGGCCAAGCCAATGCACAGCAGAATAAGCTCAGCTACTGCTGACAGACATGAACGTTGATCAAAAATCAACGTAAAATGGTGAAATGAAAAGAACTGAGCCAGAACAGTTTCTCTTCATCACATCGGACCACATCACATCGTTACTGCACGACATGCACTGGTTAGTGATGCCAAGCGGATTCAGCTGCAGCTGTGTGTGTGTGTCGTCGTCTATCAATGTCCGCACGGTGCTGAGCCGACTTATCTAGCTGATACTTTTCAACTCAGGTGCTGTGTTGATAGACGACATTAGTTAAGGAGAGACTTCAGCTACAGCAATGGATCAATACACGGCCTTTTCCAACACTGCCACTGACTACTATAGCTTCTCTATATCTCAGCAGATGACAGTCCATTACTGTAACTACAGAACCATGGCTGCACCAACCAGGAGACTAGACATCAGATTACCACAAGCTCTTAGATATTTATCACAACATACCGTACCTCTGAAGAGTGGTATGAACCTGTAGAGTGCAGAATGGAAGCACGGACAATAGGAAGCCAGGAGTGGAACTCCTTGACCCACTGATGCATTACCGTGGCAGGGCAGATTATCAGCACTGGACCGAGACCAACATAACTGCAATGTGCAACACAATTATACAGATATAACACTGTGCTCAGTGCTAATACTGAGTACTCAGCACTCGGCGCAGCGTGACTTTTTTGATTATTGCACATTATAAATACTCTTACTTACTTACTTACTAATCATGCTACAGTGTTGAACTAACGATAGTTAACTCAACAAAACTTCTATGTGCAGACTCAGCATTCCCTCGGCTATATTGCCTGAACAACAATTTCATATAAATAAACCATATATTGACTAAGTTATTCCGTTTAAAGCTAGTGGGTCTGGTAATCATGCCTCACAATGTAGTAATATCTAAATAAAACTATATAATTTTGTTTTCAATAATCGATATAACTTGAGGCTCTCAGGTCACCTACTTGGTTGTAAGAGCTTTGTCTTGCAACTTGCTATGACGAAGGCCGGCGAGAAAAGCAATGACTTGTATTGTCTTGCCAAGTCCCATCTCATCACCTAGGATGCCACCAGCCTGCTGCCAGTGCAGCTCCCACAACCACCGAACTCCTGTCTTCTGATACCTGCAACAAACGGAAACTCTTACATGTGCATTGCTCCTACAGCACAGTTCAGTGACACTGACGGTCAACTACAATGTACAGTGTACACAATCGTTTATCATCTTTCGATAGCTATGATGACAAGTAGTTTCCAACGTTCAACATATGTACGACAGAAGTATATAAACTTTATTATGATGCAGCACCTAGTATTGCAAACGAAATACAAGAAGCTGCAAGTGGTTTTACATACCGGTACAACTTATTCCATAATCTTCCAGGTACAGAGAAGCCGCTATCTATCTCCATATCACTGCCTGAATCACTGTCAACACTGCTGTTTAACGCTTTCTCTCTCTGTCGACGTATTTCGTCCTTGTGAAGTCTCCTGTTACACACATACTGTCATGCACTGCTGTCGCTCGACGAATGCAGGAACATAACATATACGAAGTATCACAATCGAAAGACTTCTGTCAATACAAACTGCAACCAGCATTAACTCGTAAACTAAATGACGCAGCGAATAAACAAAAATCACTGATTCACAAGTTATCTGTAAAATTCATTAGAAGACTTATTAAAAGCCAAATAACTGCATTTGATATTGATGAAACAAAAGTGTATCTTAATCTGAGTATCACTATTTCACATTGTTCAATTAGAGTGACATAATATTTGTTAGTACCTCATTCTAGACTGATAGAAATCATCATCACCGTCATCGATTACAAGCAGCCCTTTCAACTGTGACTTTCTCAGTGTCCTGCGGCTCTTGTGATCATAGCCATCTTGGTCACTATCATATGCTTTATCACGACCAGCTCTAACTCTCGACTTCCGTGCTCGCTTCTTTGGTATTTCCCCTTCATCTACAGAAGAGCACACACACTGTACAACCAAATATTAATCAACAACAAAATCATTTTATGGCCCTTTCTACAAAACAACCTGGGTGAAATGGCATGATAACCATGCTGGTACTAATAGAATAGCTAGAGACTGGACCAGAGGCCTGTCGTAACAACAACAACGTAAGCATCCACAGTGATGGCCGACTAAGACAGGACATATTTCTCATACATCATCATGTAAGAATTCTCCATCTACCTGAACTTGCATATTCTTCCGAGTCTCGGTCAGGTTTCCATTCCGTGTCACTATGCATCACAGGCTCTGACGTCCTCGGCTTTGACTTCTCTACATGCTTTAACATCTTCTCAGTCATGCAATGATCAGCTCTGCCAGGACCTTCTGCACTACTCTCACTTACTGCCAACGTAGCAGCAAAAGATGATGATTGTTGACCTTTGTTCTGAAATTCACAACACCTGCTGACATGACTCGACAAAGCAATGTTTGTTGTAGACTCAGCAGAATGGTGTCAATGAGGACACAAAAAGTTTTGGCCTGTTCCAACATGATGCACACATTCTGAACAAACAGAGAAAGAAAGTCAAGGGGCACCGGCTAACCTAAGTTCACCTGGCGGCTAACCTAGGTTCACCTGGCGGCTAACCTAGGTTCACCTGGAAAACGGCTGTTAAACTGGTGTGTGTGCATATGCTCACATAAAATCATTGAGACTGTTACTCACGGTGATGACAAACATCGGATCAACGCTTAACATCAGTATAATGCTAGCTACATATAACATAGACAAGCAGTCAGTCTGTTGAATTAGCTCTGCAGTGTTTTGTAAAATTTGAAAATTGACATAATTTTTATAATTTGTATAAATATTCAAAATCTGCTCTGTAACTTTGTAGCCGCTTGCCCTCACATCATTCACACCAAGTTTAATCAAAATCAGACTTTACTTGACAGAGAAAAAACAATTTAAGTTAGAGCTGACGGATGACGAGATAACGACGGCTCACACCCTGCTGACCTTTGCTCACAGCAGAGATAACAAGTAGCTCTGCTGTCGCAAAGAAGCCGCGCGATGCTTCGTGTCTGTCAGTAGTTAGATCCAACAGTACAAAACGTCGAGTAGAGTCTTTTATTGTTAAGTTACATACGTTACAGATATGTCACTGCGTGTAGTTAAATGCGCTGTTCTGTTGTCTTTGGCGTAACGTTGAGGCTTCTTGTCATAAACATTTCGTTGTCTTCTCTCGCAATCAACACCACCGCTTACTACCAGCGATGTGTCACAACTTGCAAGACGGTGGCCGTGGTCCACCGGCGACTGTGTTTACAACACCTGGCCTGTTGCAGTATTAACACAAGCAGTCAAGCCAGATATAGGCTCAGAATCGCAATTTCTGCCTACCAAACCTGCATTCAACGCCCCCATTAGGGGGGTTCCCGTCGGAATATCGCCATCCCGTTTGGTATGGAAAAACTAGAATGGTGTGGCTACCCGATGGTAAAAAATGCTGAAGATATCTTTATTCATTTTGACAGAATGTACGAATGTGACAGACACACGGACAGACACACAGACAGACACTGCATGATGACATAGGCCACGCTTGCATAGCATTGCGCGGCAAAAAGTGGCAGTTCTAGTCTTTCATAGACAGCAAGAAAGCAAAGCATAGCCAGAGATTCTTACAGAAAGAACAGATCCTGTTCACATGCTTTCGCCCCACGTGTTAATCAACTACAACTGTCTGATAAAACAGACCAGTAGGTGTGTCAGCTGTCAGGGTACTGTGACTACTGTTTCCCCCAAGACTTACTTACTAAACTAAGAAAGAAAAGTACGTAGATTTGTATAGCACACTGTCGCAAAGCACCTCTAATTTGCTACCACTTCCCGTAAGTCAGTGCTGATCTCTGCAAGCCAACCAGACAGCTAGGCATTCAACGAACACTGCGAGACCATGGATACAGGTTGGTTGGTGTATCACGTGATATGCCTGTTTACTTCCCCAGCTTATGCCGAGTACTCATTCAGACTGGGCAGGCTCAAGCTGAGTAGGCCTGGGTACCTGGTTCCACACCGAGGTGGTTTACCAGTCCAAAGACGGTCACACACATAGGCACTAACCGGGCCTAGCATACAGTAACTACGTTCATCAGCCGGAAAGTGTTACCGCGACACTACACCAGAAACCAACAAATATAATAATAATCATCATCGACAAACCGGTTATAGTGCATCAATTACAAATAAATTAAGAACAGAGGTACACTACTGAGTCGTATTATAGTACGGTAACATGCAGAATAAATGACTTAAAAGCTATTGGTATTAATGGTAAAACTCTCATGTGTTCAAACATACATGTTCAGTTGTTCACATAATGCCTATGAGCATTATCTACCATGAATATGCAACTGCATAACAAATATCTCTCACTGTCATTGTCATTGTCGTAATCATTATCATCATCATCATCATTATCACTGGTGTCATAACTATCATTGCAAGAACATACGTAGTGTACCTCGATGCTGTTATTCACCACCGTACCAAACGGCGTCATCTCTCCACGACGCACTAGCGACTGCTCTAGACTCTCAGCACTGTCATTCCTCAGCTGGTCCAGCTCGTTGTATACAACTGCCTCTTTGTCACTGTACCCACCAGCTATAAACAGCAGCAACAGCAGCAGATCAACTGTGACATCGTGTTCTGTACAAACTAAAATGTGCCAATAGGAAGAAACAACACCAATGCCACAGCAAACCACTCGTAGCTACATCAATCAAAATGTCTCTGTGGCTTTTCAGTACTTTGCTGTCCATCGTACACGTATTATTATTATCATTATTATCAAGTACATTTATATAGCGCAAGATTGGGAAAAGCTGCAAATGCGCTATGGTCCAAATCTATAAAAACTTGCTTCTACAAAACTTGTTGAGATAACAGTAAAGACACAACAACAAAAATGAAGTAAAAAATGAAAGAAAAATAGTTAAACTAATTTCAATCAAAAAACTAACATATACTGACAGTTATTTGTGGAAGAGGTTTCAACGTTAACGGCCTCCAGTTTGCTCAGCACTGTTTTCCTTCGCACCATCAGTGTCTGAAGCCGACTTCTCTACTCAAACAAAACACAGAAAGTCTTGCATGCAATTCATTACACGGGTTGAACTGTTAAAAATGGTGAGATTAATAACTTTTTTAAATACGAAAAAATCCAAGATACATGTTCGGTATTGAATTCAATTGTTATACATGCATTTCAGCTGTGTGCAGGAATAATATGCAGAACATTACAAATCGGCATAAAACCAACAACGCGGCACAGAATGTTGCACTTCGGCATTAAGATGTGTTTACACGCTAGCACGGCGACAGCTGCAGTGCCTGCTGGACCTTTAATGTTGCTGGACACTGTCGCCACAGTCACAGCTGTATTGGACTTATGTCATTACCTCCTAAATTAAACTACCGAACAACTCATGACTAATCCATGATTAATTGACTAAAGACACCAATTAATCAATCAATTAAGAGCTCTAATGAAAAGCATACAAAACTGTTTATATTTACACAGATACACAGACAAATTTCCTTACACGTACAGCCACTACATGTACATACAATGGTATAAGAGTAAATACAATATTAAAATACAAATATAGTGGCATAGCGACTTACAGCATTACGCTGTTGAGACTGAACTGAGATCAGACGATGCCGGTTATCACTAGAATGCGCTGCAGCTCCATTAACCATATCAAGCACCTTCTCTATGCGAGAAAGCTCTTCCGTGCAAAACCTACAAATAGTAACTAGTGAAATATTACATTGACACTTTTTATGTTATATTGACATTATTATTTAGCAATCTGCCGGTATGTTGATGTGGCTGGGATGATAAACTAAAAACAAAGAAGACATTATAACTGTACATTTATGGACTCGTGAAATTCAAACCTAATGTCATCTTCAATAGCTCTGAGCTCTTTATTCAGTGCATGGCAACACCTCTCGCGTTCCTCGTGATCAAGCATCTCATCAACCTGTGCAAGCACTCCTGTGAAACAACACACCAACACTCCATGTATGTGTATGCGCAAGTGCAGAAATTATAAAGGCTGTATAATAGGTAACCACTTTATAAGACCGTCAAAGCAGCCTAATTTTCTGTAACGATGTGAAAATATGCAGTACAGGAAACCATGCAGGGACCGCAAACCACTGTCAATGCTGACCAAGAATGCTGAGGTCAGCAGTTATTCCATTACCACATTGGATGTCCCACTAAAATATTAGGGCTGACAAATTGATGCATTAATGAATGCATTAATGTATTAAAGATATAATCATGATTAACAAAATTCACATCAAACTGCTGTCGTTGTCATTTGTGATACGGTACATGAGACTGTGACGCTGTATATGGAACACTAACTTGTAATTCACAGCTTTCAACGTTTGTTCATTGCAGTCGTACTTTGAAACTTTCACAAGCTTGTCACATTTAAATTACTTCAAAGTTTCAAACTGTGTTTGTCATAAGTTTACGGCTCAAGTTTGTCCTGACAGAGGGCACAGACTCTGCATTTGTGTGTGACTTTCTTTAGCCAGACCACAGGTCGGCACTGTGTTCACATAGATGTATGACAATGCTGTGTCTTAATCAGTCATTACGCAGTGACAAAAGTTCATCGAATGTCAACTGTCAAGCAACACTTGATGGCAGAATTACACAGTGGTCGCAACACATTCAACAGCAAGATGCTGAAAACAACCCTCAGTCATTCGATGATGCCTAATTGCAACAAAAACAGCACAATCAGAATATGCGTTAAAACCATAATTAACGAGCGACTGAAATAGTTAATCATGCAATTAATACAATTAAACAATTGATTGATCAACCATTCTGCAAAATACATAAACCATTATAGCATGGCACCTTACTGGTGCTAAACAATATGAAAAAACTCCTGGATCTGGATCAGATCACCCCTAAAATCTAATCGACAGTTTCTAGTCCCAAGACTTACCCTTCCAGAAATATCACGAAAATTCATCGACGACTAGTTAAGTACTTCTGCTGACATACAAACTAATCAACCAAGGTAAAAACATAACATTTTTGGCAGAGATGACAGAAAAGCAAAAATCATGTAACCTTGTTCGAATATATCTTGGTTGTACACGTGCAAATCCAGATGTTGTAGTTCAGCATTCTGCTGGGAATGCGGCACAGACTCTATCTTGCTTGTATCAATTCTAAACAATTTCCTCGTGTTCACATGTACTGCATCGTCACCGTCACCATCACCCAAATGTTCAGAATTATTACCGGAGTCATCGGTAATCGCTGCAGATGAACTTGCCATCTTTTGTCTACACTCTTTAATCAGTCTGCATCTACATTAACAACAACACAACCCTTAACACGACAGCCATAATGAACCATTTAATTTAAATGGTTGTTATGTTAAGGGTTGTATCTCAGAAACATTAACCAAGTATACCACCCTCATCGTCCTCAAATTCCTCACAAGCACTCCCAACCTTCCCTCCCAGGCCTGCCAGTCTGCCTCTAGGGTTTAATACAAAGGAGAACCCAGGGAAAACAGCTGAAAGAAACATGAAGAACCCAATAACAAGAACCCACACTTCCTTTAGCCAATTCAGGCGGTCTCTGAAGACATTTTTATTCGGACAGTGAGACCACAGCGCATTGTGAACTGCTTAATTGCGCCGCCTAGAAATATTCTTACTTACTTACTTACTTACTTACTTACTTTATACTCGCCTAATTCTGGATTTGATGAGGCCCTTGTCGCTTCTCCCCTCACTCACATCTCTCACTGTAGGACCACTAGCAGACCTACAGCAGCCACACAGACAAGAGCAACAGTAAGCCTAGCCATGCAACCCAAGGTATTTTAGGCCAGATGCCCTTCCTACTCCAAACCTCCATATTGTGGGGCTTGAGGACCAGCTCAGAATATGCTGGCTTGCATACCCTGAGGCTAAGCTGTATATGCATAACCTTAACCTAAACCATAATCATAATTTATATTACGATGGCTGCAGATTTGGTGACTTATTGTGTTTATGGCTCATAAGGATGGTTTCTTCTTGCTGAAACTCCACATGTACAGTTGTTCAAAGAAGAAACAATAACGACCACTTATCATTCAGACTACTGACCTGTAACTGTACATGCATGCCTACTAGTATGCCAAAACCAAAACATAACTCAAATTACACAAGAGTTTATGTTATCCTAGTGGACAGCAAATCCATGCTGCAGTACCGGTCAAATCAATTCCCATATCTGACCCCGATTATCTGATTATTATGTGACGACGTCAAATAAATTCGTCTTAGATCTTGGATCTGCACTGCACTGTTACTTATTCAGTTTATGATACTTATCATAGGCGGATTTCTTTAAAGAAATTTGTGGAGGCAAACTGGGGCAAGAGTCGGGTGGGGGGGTTATTATTAATTTCAATTAATAAACTGGTGAATTTTATTGGTTTAGTCACGTTTTTGCCGCGCGATGCTATGCAAGCGCGGCCTATGTCGTCATGCGGTGTCTGTCTGTACGTCACGTTCGTGAGTTGTGTCAAAACAAATAAACCTATCATCAAAATCTTTTACCATCGGGTAGCCATGCCATTCTATTTTTCCGTGCCAAACGGCATAGCAATTTTCCAATGGGAACCCCCCTAAGAGGGGCGTTGAATGCAGGTGGGGCTGGCAGAAATCACAATTCTAATTTGTTTACGACAAGAAGCCTCAACATTATGCCAAAGACAACAGAACAGCGCATTTAACTGCACGCAGTGACAAATCTGTAGCTGACATAACTAACAATAAAAGACTCTACTCGACGTTTTGTACTGCTGAAGCTAACTACTGACAGACACGAAGCATTGCGCGGCCTCTTTGCGACAGCAGAGCAACTTGTTCATACCTGCATACAGTTTGTCATTCTTCATGTGCCTGACAAGCCTGACATCATCTGTAGCAGAGAACTGTGATATTTTACATGGTTGTCACTGAATAAACAAGTTAATTTCTTGTACATTATATACTACAAGTCTACAATGTTCGTTGAATAACTGGCGATGCCAGTCCTCTGTTTTATCCTGTCCTGTGTTTTTCACAATTTGTTGACTGGCCGTATGCTTAAGTCGTGTTATTTTTAACCATTGTTCTCATTAAAATAATGCATATTCATGAAGCAGTTCACTTTTTTCTTATTTCAAAATATTACCATGTTTCACTTTGCATGTGGATTGCTTATTACTAATGGAGATTTACAGTATACAGTACACCAATTATTTTTTTCTTCTTCTGGATTTTCATCCATTACAGGCAGCTCTAAATACAACATGTAATGCCATGTTTTCATTGCATATTCCCTTAGGAATATTGGTAAAGGCATTTACCTGTGTGCTTACGATCCCGGGTTCAATCCCGCTTGCACTCGTTCTCGTTTTCCGTCGTTCATTTGTTCGTTTGATCATTGTGTTGTCAAATGCGTTATAGGCAGGCATTGTCATGTGTATGTTAATGTGTATGTACTGTGACTGTAAGGTTGATTGTAGGTGACATGAACGGAAAGCCAGAAGGACAGAAGACGATTTTTCATCCACGCACTACACTTTTACCCCAAAAAGTAGCTATACCCTTTTTTTGCAAACCAGACCATAAAAATTATTGCATCCCTTTTTAGTATGCCCGATATCCCTTGGATCTACAAAATATTGTCACTGTTCCATTGTGGGTGTCTTTCCTGATTAAATTTCAGCATATACACTCCAAGTTAACTTCAATATCCGCCTATACATTCAGATCAATCTCCGACCCTGGCAAGTGAAGCTGTGTAATCGAATACCTATCCTGTGGACTCTTCAGTTTTATGATTCTGCATTGTGATGATGGCATTCGGCATGTGGAGGCCGTATTAGAAGAACCAACCAACCAAATCGAATACAATGTCTTGGTTAGACCAGTACTTGTCTAAACGACTCAGTATGTTAAATAAATCCACTTTTACAACAAAATCAGTCAAACTATTCCAGAGAGACTGGGCTACCATGGCGTAATGGGAGCACACGGCTAGCCGTGTGATAAACCGTAATTCTAATGCTAAGACTAAACCTAACCATAATCCTAAGCCTAACCGTAACCCTATCTTCAACCTAGCCGTATGTACAGACACCGTATCTTCAGTAACAACTTTAAATAGTACTTTCTAAAACAGTTTCTAATTTAAACTCTGATCTGTCTCCAGTTCCAGTTATTTACAAGAGATGATGGCAAAATAAGACCATTGTTGGTAAAGTGTAAGGATGAGGAAATAAAAAACAGGATTTTTGGTAGGGTAAGCGAGCTAAAGTCGGCAGACATGAGATTCAGGGGTGTCAG
>Ga0209149_1000746_pt1 | contig 14382 bp, 5 predicted proteins | sample WorMetTyACAVOLI2_FD_187423 | JGI IMG/M metagenome (GOLD analysis project Ga0209149, IMG submission 187423) | Marine gutless worms symbiont microbial communities from Max Planck institute for Marine Microbiology, Germany - Olavius algarvensis... ... | reverse complement strand
GATATTGTCCCTACAGAAGTAATATTTGTTGTGGATCCGTGCAAGCGTTGCTGAAATATCGCTCAAAAACCGCCAAAATGCCAAAATTCCCCATTGACTCCCATAGTAACGAAAATGTAATTTCCCCCTTTTTCCGCCCGCCGGGGGCCGCCAACCCCCAAAAGAGGAAAATACATATTCGGAACCGGAGTACGCCCGCATGCAAAATTTGGCGTGAATTTGCCCGCGGGTTGTGGAGAAATCGTTGACAAAATACCGGAAAAAAACATACAGTAAAACAAATACCTCGCCTTTCGCGAGTAGTCGAAAATTTTCATTTGATGTTCAACAAACGCCGAGAGAAGACGACAAACTCCACCATCGTTGATCAATCGAATGGTCAGACTAGACATTTAACATCACATGGGCATTGGACCAGCAGCTTCAATATAATCACAATCGTGAGGTTTAAACGTAATATATGAACTTTATTTCGCCACAGACAAACAAAAACAGTACAGTAGACGACAAGAACTTAGCTATCTCAAACAGATCGCGTCAGCTGCACACACAATACGTGCAGGGCATCAGTGATAACCCCGTGACCTTGAAATAGAGGCTAACGGTATTGTATGAAAACGGCTCAACGTGTTGTCATAGTTTTTTTTCGTTCGGTAGCCTAATCATTTTAGTTTTAGCAGCATCAAACATCGGAACGTAACGGACGGACGGACAGACAGACAGACGGACGGACGGGCAGATTTGCTATATCAATATACCGCGTCAGTATGCTGACGCGCGATAAAAACGAACGAACACATCTAGATACGTTTTAACGAGACAGTTTCGGTGTTTTCGTGCCAGGTTCCTGTAACATTTAGTGCTTCGCTATGAATAATGTCGATTGCATCCGTTGTTCGATAAATGCACCTAAGCTACCAGCGAACGTGCTGCATAGCTGGCGCAGCAAGAGAAACATTCGGTCGAACGGAATGAATTATCGAATGTGCGGCAATTCGGTAGATTTCGCTGCTGTACGTTATGGTCTGCGACGCGGTTAACCGGGAAGACGCTAAATTATGATGTTAACCGGCAAACTACCCGGGTTGTCATTGACGCGATGTACTGCGACGATATAGGCTATACTGTGTCTAAAAAACGATCAAATTTGGCAAGCTGTATTTTAAGCCGCCGCTCGCGATAGCGAGAGCGGCTTAGTGCATCGGTGTTGTCCATTTGTTCGTCTGTCTGTCGCGAAAATGCAAAAAAAACGCGATTTTCTCAAAAACTAAGCAATTTAGAGCAACGGTGTCTATTGACGACCTATAGGAAGTCGCACACAGACTTTTCAAAGAACCGAATACTGGATCCCTAAAATCCAAGATGGCTGAGATCCGCCATCTTAAAAATCGACATGACGTCATTTTTTTCTGCCGAAGATGGTCCGATTTGGACAAAATGTCGGAGACTGGTGCAGAATGACATGTCGACTGCGGCGATGTGGTCGAAATCAAAACCAGGTGTAGAATTCCAATATGGCGGACGTTTGGGCGAATTCAATAGCATGTCATCCCAGAGCCACCTGCCACACTGCAGGGTGCTGCCACCTGGCGAATTCAATGTTATGATTCCAGAGTTACGTGTCACATTGCAGGGTGCTGCCGCAGGGCGAATTCAATGGCATGTCATCCCAGAGCCATGTATCACATTGCAGGGTGCTGCCACGTGGGTGAATTCACTGTCACGACTCCAGATCCAGATGCCACATTGCAGGGTGCAGTTACATGGCGAAATCAATGTCTGATCGTGCCACATTGCAGGGTGTAAGAATTCTTTTCCCGTATATTAAATTCGTTTTCGCCATATTTGTAGGCTGAAAGCCTACACTGTATTGACTTTTTTTGACTCTTTCCGGAATAAGTCCGGCAAACCGCAGCCGATCGGGACCGAAGTCGGTACACATGTACAGGTCAATGGCCGACAACGTTCACGAAATTTTGGGCACGATCGGTTAAGTGGCTAAGTGGGGGCGAAATGGGGACTAAAAAGTGTCCCGGACGCGTGTCTTTTTTGTAGGCAACACCAACACCAGACGACTTTTCGGCAACTTCGCAACGGCCGATTTTCGCCAAATTTGGCCACGACACGTGAATCGTGGGTAAAACGCAGACTTCGGACAGAAATTTATGAAAAGTTTCCATTCAGGGGTCATTTACCCCCAAACCCCCAAACTTTGAGGTGGTCAAACAGGTACATCACTCAGAGCAGGCTACAGGTCAAGGAATACACTGCAGAGAGATACTGTTTATTCCACGTTGTAGTCCAAGGGCCAGGGAGATTCCGATATCTGGTCAATTTTTATCGCGCGATATTGATATAGCAATTCTGTGCGTCCGTCCGGTAAAGTCCCGGTATTGGATGAAAACGGCTTATATCGTCACAGTTTTTTTTCATCATTTTCATCATACGGTAGCCCAATCATTCTAGTTTTACCAGCATCGAACATCTTCACGAAATTCCGACGGGTCACCCCCTGTGGTGGCGCTAAATACAGGTGGGGTATAAAAATTTCCCGATTTTCTTCCAATAAGTCGCTATATCTCGCAAACGATACAAGATATCGCCATAGTTACTATGGAAGGCGAATAGGAAACCGCACCCAAGTTTTCGAATGGCACCAATTTCAATTACCTTGAGTGACCACTAACCCCGATTTCAAGGTCACGGTATTATTCAACGTCAAATAACTCGAAAATGGCACAAGATAGAGCTATATTTACAATGGCGGACTAATAGAAAGTCGCATATGGTCGGTCTATCGAACGGCGCCATTTTCAATGACCTTGAACAACCCCTAACCTGGTTTTCATAGTCACGTCATTCTTTGACACTGAATATCTCACAAACGGCTACAGGTACGGCCAAAGTTACTAAAGAAGGCGAATAGGAAACCGCATACAAGCTTTCGAATGGCACCAGCTTCAATGACATTGAGTGACCTCTAACCCAGATTTCAAGGTCACGATATTATTCAACGTCAATTAACTCAAAAAATGGCACAAGATAGAGCTATATTTACAATGGCCGACCAATAGAAAGTCGCATATGATCTATCGAACGGCGCCATTTTCAGTGACCTTGAACGACCCTTAACCTGGTTTTCAAGGTCATGCCATTCTTTGACACTGAATATCTCCGAAATGGCTAAAAATACGGGCATAGTTACTATGGAATGCGAATAGGAAACCGTACCCAAGCTTTTAAATGGTACTACTTTCAATGACGTTCAGTGACCTCTAACCCACATTTCAAGGTCACAATAGTATTCAACGTAAAATAACTCGACTACTACTAAGTCGTGTATGATCTATCCAATGGTTCCGTTTTCAGTGACCTTGTATGACCCTTAACCTAGATTTCAAGGTTACGGTGTAATATTTATGCTTATAGATGCCCTCAGCGTATTGTATGCGCAGCTGACGTGCGATCTGTTGGCGATAGCTAAGTTCTTGTTCGGTACGACGTACGGTTGCGGAGCTACGAGGCTTCAAAGTTGCCCAATTTTCAGATTTTGGCCTATTTTCGCATACAAAACCCGTAAAACGTACCTTCCGGTGACCAGCCTACACCCCAGGGATTACATCGCAGAATGATTCCGATTTTCCGTGTGATAGTCGAAGGTCCAAAGGGGTGCCTTCCTGCAGCGGAGTTTTCCTGCGACTTTTGTATGGGAGCTGTGGACCCCCAAACTTGCCCAAATTTTCGCCTATGGAAAATGGCTATACCCATACAGAATGCTACTACACGGCACGTCAGATCTGGACCAAAGATGTCTGAAAACGCGTATATCGGCGGTCGTTGCATTGATAGGGGGTTCCCACCAAATATCTTTGCCCGTAACCCCAAAATGTCCACCCAAACCTCATTTTGGAGGACCTTTCAATGCAAAACCTATTATAGACAGAGTTCTGCGTAAGTGGCACGTTAATGGAGCTACGAAGCTGAAACTTCACAGTTGTATAGGCATACTCAAGTACTCGAACGTCTGTCAAAATTTTTTCGTTAGGGGGCGTCCAGGGGGCGCAGGGCCCCGTAATGTACATTTGGGACCCCCTAGTAGCTCGAAAAATGCTACAACTAGAAAGTTGAAATTAAAAATACCATGAGATGTGGTGAAATACTCGCTTTGGGTACAAAAAAAATTCCGCGAAGGGGCGTCCAGTGGGTGCAGGGCCCCCGGTTGTAAATTTTGGACCCTCCGGTTATCTTGGAAACAACTAGAGATAGAAAGTTAAACTTAGAAACACCAATAGCTATGGACATGTACTCATTTCGGATATAAAAAAAAATCCGTTGGGCGTCCAGTGGGCGCAGGGAACCCTTATGTAAATTAGCTATCCCCTATTCTCCGTCTGTGGTTTAATTACTTGAAATGATAACTATAGAGCTGCACGCATGAATATTACTTACTTACGATACCGGATGTGGTGCGTTTGTGACGTAATCAATGATTAAGTGTAGTAAACTATAGTAGGCCTAGTTTTTTTTACCGCGCAACGTGTATGCATAGCGCGGACTATGCCGTGGCAAGATGCCTGTCCATCTGTCTGTCTGTCCGTCACACGACGGTATTGTGTGTAAACGGTTATCCTTAAAGTTTTTTCACCGTCGGGTAGCCCCAGCATTCTAGTTTTTCCACAGCAAACGGGGTGCCAATATTCCAACGGGGAAACCCCTAACAGTAGCGCCGAATGCAAGGCAGGTGTATGAAAAAATCACGATTTGAGACCAATATCGGGCTTTATCTCAGAACTGATGCAAGATAGAGCCATAGCTACTAAGGAAGGCGAATAGGAAACCGCACCCAAGCTTTCGAATGGCACCATTTGAATGACCTTGAGTGAGCTCTAACCCAGATTTCAAGGTCACGATATTATTCAACGTCAAATAACTCAAAAAATGGTACAAGATAGAGCTATATTTACAATAGCGGACCAATGGAAAGTTGTATATGATCTATCGAACTGCGCCATTTTCAATAACGTTGAACGACCCATACCCCGGTTTCAAGGTCAAGCCATTTTTGACGCTGAATGTCTCAGAAATGGTACGATATACTGACATAGTTTCAATGGAATACTAATAGGGACATACGCATGCCCTACTCAACAGTGTCGTTTCGAATGACCTTGAGTGAACTGTAGTGACTTAGCAAAATATTTAATGACAAGAAGCGTCGCGCAGTCTGTCTGCGACAGCTGAGCTTCTTGTTTGTCATAGACATAATTTCTAGTAGATTACAGACTCAGGCCGTTTACCATAGACGAAAATGTCACCAATTTCACGGAGAGGAAAAATGGCGGACACTTCGAAAGAGGGCTGCTATTGGGCGGAGGAATACGCCACATCACAGCTACACAAGCGGAAGTAAAGAAGTTCCTGCTTCCTTAAGTAATATTGTTTTAATGCGTTAATTTTTTGGCAACATTTCGTCTGCTTGCACGAAAGAATATTTAATTGCCGCAACGTTAAGTTGAAGTTGCAGTTCGCGATGGAATAGTTAGCGGTTATCTCCAAGGTACTACTTATGTATGTACGCCATTTTTTCCTCTCCGATCTGATAGTGACATAACAAGCTCGCAGTAGGGAGGCTGTGTTTTTTTGTAGGCTGAAAGCGTATATTAATCACTATTTTGGACTCTTTCCGGCATAAGTCCGGTAAACCGCAGCCGATCTGAACCAAAGTCGGTACACATGCACAGGTCAAGGGCTGACAATGTTCAGGAAATTTTGGGCGCGATGGGTTAAATGGGGCCGAAATGGGAGGGATGCTCAAAAGTATCCCCGACGCCAGAGTTTTTTTGTCAGATGACTTTTCGGCAACTTCGCCACGGCCGATTTTCGCCAAATTTGACCACGACACGTGAATCGCGGTTGAAACGCAGATTTTGGACAGAAAGTTACGAAAACTTTCCATTCATAGGTCATTTGCCCCCAAAACCCTGAACTTGGAGGGGGTCAAACAGGCACCCCACTTAGAGCAGGCTACAGGTCAAGAGATGCACTGCAGAGAGATACCACGTTGTAGTCCAAGGGCCAGGAGTTTCCGAGGTCTAGTCAACTTTTTTGTACGACGTACGGTTGCGGAGCTACGGGGCGTCAAAGTTGCCCAATTTTCGGATTTTGGACTATTTTCCCCATGCAAAACGCCTAAAAAGTAACTTCCGGTGACCAGCCTACAGCCCAGAGGTTACATCGCAGAATGATTCCAATTTTTCCATGTGATAGTCGAAGGTAATGGGTCATTTGCCCCCGGCAGCGGAGTTTTCATACGACTTGTGGTAGGGGAGCTGTGGACCCCCAAACTCGCCCAAATTTTCGCCCATGGCAAATGGCTATACCCATACAGAATGCTACTACACGGCGCGTCAGATCTGGACTAAAGATGTCTGAAAACGCGCAGTTCTAAGGACGGATGTACTTTTCCACCAAATATCTTCGTCCCTACCCCCACAATCACCCAGAGCCCCATTTTGAGGACCTTTCAATGCAAAACCTATTACAAAGAGAGTTCTCCGTAAGTCGCACGTTAATGGAGCTATACGAAGCTAAAACTTTACAGATGTATTCACTTTTGCACTTTATTTGCTTATGCGACAGAAATGACGCGAAACAACGCGTTTTCCTCGGTAGACTATTGGCGGCTCTAAAAGAGCCGGTTTTATTTTAGCAGACGTTCGAAGTGATGTCCACCTTCACGCATGCACATAACCGCTTTTTCCATTGACCAACAGTTTCGTTGAGGACATTTTGTGATATGCTTCCCCATGTGTCAATGGGCGCTGCTTCAAGTCGCCGGTGTCGCATTATTTCCGTCGCAGCTATTTAAAAGCAAATACAGTAAGTGAAAGTGAGGGGAAAAAGGAAGTTGAATACGCACATAATTTTTGATAATTTTTGAAAGTATGATGATGCTACTGACCCAAAATTATCAAAATCAGTCTATGCTTGACGAAACTACAGCTTGCCGAAGTTGGCTCGTTTTTTCGAGACACAGTGCATAAAATAATTGACCGCCTCGCTGGTCAATCCGACTCAATCGGTCTTCATCATTGTTGCTCGCATATGACGTCCAAACTGAATGTTTAGTTGATCATGTTGATATGCACAGACAATAATGTGGTTTATACACTGTGTCCACAAAAAAACAAAGCTATAGATTTTTTTGCATAATTTGTGTTAGGACTGATGAAATTTTATAAAATTTGAGGACTTATTCCTGAGTCCAATTTATAGGACACAACTGCAATTGCATTTCCAACAAAGCCTGTGAACTACCTGACACGGCGTCTTGCGTAACTGAAACAGAGACTGTTAGTCGAATGGAGAAAGCTGGACCATTCGATTGCCGTCTCTCTGCTTGTGTCGGAGTTCACGGTAGACATTTTTCAGCATATTTTGTGATGGATTGGTTCAATGTGTAACGCGTATGCATAGCGCGGACTATGCCGTCGCAAGATGTCTGTCCGTCTGTCTGTCTGTCACACGCCGGTATTCTGTCAAAACGGTTATACACATCCTCACATTTTTTTTCACCGTCGGATAGCCCCACCATTCTAGTTTCTCCACACCAAACGGGATGGCAATATTCCGACAGAAACCCCCTAAACGGGGCGTCGAATGCATAGGGTATGAAACAAGAACTTAGCTGTCGCAAACAGATCGCGCGTCAGCTGCGCACACAATACGTCGAGGGCATCTATAACCCCGTGACCTTGAAATCCAACTTAAGGGTCACTCAGGGTCACTGGAAACGGATCCATTAATAGATCATACACGACTTACTATTGGTCGAGTTATTTGACATTGAATATTATCGTGACGTTGAAATGTCGATTAGAGGTCACTCAATGTCATTGAAAATGATACCATATGAAAGCTTGGGTACGGTTTCCTATTCGCCTTCCATAGTAACTATATGGCGGTCGCGGTTTGGCTTAGTGGTAACGCGTTGGCCTCGATCAACGTAGTTGCGCTACATAAGACCCGGTTAGTACTCGGATGGGTGACCGTCTGTGGACGGGTAAACCATCTCGGTATGTAACCAGCCAGCTAGGTCGACTCAGCCTTCTACCCTCTGTGGGACGGTAGAATGAGTATCAGCTTTCGGGCTGAGTAATAATAATAAATGGCGATGGTGGAGGTTTTGGCAGCCTGTACAGGCGGACTCACAGCCTAAGCCGTCTGGCTTGGTCTTTGGTCGGCGGCCGCTTGGCGCCGTTCTACATTCATCAGATGAACCGGGTGAACTCTCGCAATGACTTTACCATGACAGCACCATAAACATTGTCTGTCTTGGATATTATTATTATTATTATTATTATGGCCGTATCTTTAGGCATTTCGGAGATATTCAGCATCAAAGAATGGCCTGACCTTGAAATCTGGGTTTGGGGACATTCAAGGTCATTGAAAATGGTGCGGTTTGTTAAACCATGTACGACTTTCTATTGGTCTGCCATTGTAACTATAGCTCTATCTTGCACCATTGTCGAGTTATTTGACGTTGAATAATATCGTGACCTTGAAATCTGGCTTAGAGGTCACTCAAGGGCATTTAAACTGGTGCCATTCGAAAGCTTGGGGTGGGTTTCATATTCGCCTTCCATAGTTACTATGGCCGTATCTGTAGCCGTTTGTGAGATATTTAGCGTCAAAGAATGGTGCGGCCTTGAAAACAGGGTTAAGGTTCATTCAAAGTCATTGGAAATAGCACCATTTGATAGATCGCATACGAGTTCCTATTGGTGTTCCATAGTAAGTATGGCGCTATCTCATATCGTTTGCGAGATATAGCGGCTTATTGGTCGAAAATCGCGATTTTTTTGTACCCCGCCTGTATTTAGCGCCCCCGCAAGGGGTGACCCCGTTGGAATTTGTTTGATGGTGATAAAACTAGAATGATTGTGCTACCATAATACCATAACGTGAAAAAATTATGACAATATCTGAAGCCGTTTTCATCTAATACCGGCGTGTGACGGACGGACAGACAGACGGACGGACGGACAGAATTGCTATATCAATATCGCGCGTCAGTATGCTGACGCGCGATAAAAAATCACGATTTTCGACCAGTATCTCGCTTTATCTCGGAATACGTGCAAGATAGAGCGTTAGTTACTATGGAAGGCGAATAGAAAACCGTACCTAAGCTAGCTTTCGAATGGTACCAGTTTGAATGATCTTGAGTGACCTATAACCCAAATTTCAAGGTCACGATTATTCAACGTCAAATAACTCGAAAATAGGACAATAACATAGAGCTATACTTACAATGCCCGACCAACAGAAAGTCGTATACCATCGAACGGCGCCAGTTTCAATGACCTTGAACGACCCCTACCTCCAGTTTCAAAATCACGCCATACTTTGAAGCTGAATATCTCAGAAACGGTAGGATATACAGACATAGTTTCAATGGAATAGGGACTTACACACGTCCTACTCAGCAGTTGTTTCGAATGACCTTGATGGTCTTCAGTAACTTAGCAAAATATTCAATGACATGAAGCGCGCGCGGTCTCTCTGCGACAGCTGAGCTTCTTGTTTCATAAGGCGGCTGAAAAATCAATAAGCAGCCGATTTACGGGTCTAATATCAGCAGTTAACACGCATCTGCCTATCTGTCTCCGTCTCTTGGCGACATCCGTGACTTGACATTTATAAATGTCTGCCACGGTGCATTCCGCATACGAAAAGCCTCCGTCCTATAGGGCATACTCTAGGCGCTGCACTTCGCAAAATTCACGACATCTTACACGCTGTTTCAAATATCGTGCAGGATTTTGTGTGCTGAATCAGACGATGACTTCACGGTGTTCGCTCATAAATCATCACCGGCGGCTTCAAACTTCAAAGCTTATCTTATCTCGCTGAATACAGGTCCAGTAGCATTTATGTAAATGGGAGCGAACTATCATAGTCAGGTCATCATCTCCCTCCCTGCTCTCCTCCTTTCCAACAATTCATTCCACTCCCAATCGCCGCCTATTCTCATCCACCATACGCCCTTCTCTTCCTTTTCCGTTTCCATGATAAACAGCATCAGCACACTCAAAAATTCCGCCTTAGCCGGATTTACTCGAAATATTCGGTTGAGCCGCCGGAAAAAAATCCGGCTTAAATGCAGCTACGTAACAAAACTCTGGCAAAACAGCGAGTTGCGAGTTTACAGCGACATGGCACCAACATCAATGCCTATAGACACACTGTCAGGCTCAACTCAGCAGCTAAATCTATTTACGGTGGATTATAGTAAATATAAATGTAAAAAAGTGTTGTTTTATAACAATGTGTAAGGCCCATAGCAAAGTGACACATATAAAACAGAAAAAAATATTTTCACCACTTCACTGCGTTGGGGATACGGGATTCATCCCACACGTTTCGTGTAATAAGCTTACAACGTATCAGCGAAAGTGCGCATTTTTCGAGAAGTCGTCTGGTCTGCAATGTGGTTAAAACGATGCTTCAAACATTCTATATAGTCTAACTGAGATGTCGGAGGCTGTAGACAAGCTTAGACGCCCAGCGTTGAATGGTTCGATACATTCAAATGTGCTTGACAAACTTAAGAGACCAAAGTTAAACACAGTACTCCATTTGTGGTCTTATAGGTCTTATACAGAATCATGAAAGCTTTCACGGTCAACGTATTTAAAATAGCAACGTATCAGACTACATTAAAGTCGCCTCCTGCTTTACCGTACTGCTCAGTTTCAGATCAGCTGTGACATAAATACCTAGGTCCCTTTCTGTATATGTGGTTGACAGTTCCTTCAACTTAATATCGTACTGAAGAAAGTAGGATGAATTCAGATGGTTGCCAATGTTCATAACTTTGCACTTGTCAGGTCCAAGTAGACGGGCCGCTGTTTAAACACATTATATGTTACGACTCCCCTCAGACAGTGACAGCGGCGCCATGTACACAGGCCACCCACGGTCATCTATAATGGAAGTCCAATGTCGTTACAGACCTCATTCACTACTGCGAGGAAGAGAGACAATCGTATGCGTAAATGTTCGTTACTTGAAAATTACCTCACAAAACACAGATCCATTACTATCCAATGTTAGGCTTCCGCGCGCTATTGCATCGACGGTACTGTCGGTCTGCGGTCCGTCGAGAGTGTAACAGTTTGATCTGTAGCGCGGCAGATAGCGCGTCGATAAATCGGCGCCTCGTGTCACTAACGGATGAAGCGTGACGGAGACCGTCGCGTACAGCCACCTAGCAGCGAGCAGTACCATAAAATTTGCTCAAAATAAACTGAGCTCGTATACATATTTTTTATTTTATTTATTTATTTTTATTTCATTTTATTTTTACTTTCAAGTACAGACCATTAAAAAGTACCTTATCGAAGGCTTTGCTGGCATCCTAGAATGTGCAATAAACTTTACTACCATTCTTCACAAAATGTTTCACGCATTCAGTGACAGTGAAAAGAGCATGGCAACAACCAGTCTCGTCTCTTTTTTTAAAACCAAACTGTAATTTGACATAGGCCTAATCTTGCAGGATATCCAAATGCAGTAACCTAAAGGATTAAAAACTATGACCGTTAAACGCAGATTTCTTCAACATACGGTTAGAGGAAATCACACGCATGCGCTCTATTGAATTACGACAATTCAGATGACCTTGAATGACATTTGAAGGTCTTTTCAGTACAGTTGTTACTTTGTGTTGGCAGTTGTTGTCGTCTTTAAGTGCAAGCACAGGGAGAAATTGGTAAATTGGTGAAATTGTGTAAATAGCCGTCAATTAGGCCTTCTATTAGCCGACGGCCGTCAATATAGGCCTATGCCAATTATAAAAATCCACTATGCGGCCGGATAGTTCGCACTAAGGCCGTCTCTGGGCGCCAACGCCCAACCCTGGCGCCTCCCAGACCAAATCGTACGGTGCGATTATCAGCACACACCGAAACGTTACATAGTCGGTACGTCTGACGTAATACAGTAGCGGACTGAAAACTGGGAAATTTCCCAGCGGGCACCTGCCTTTTTGTGTGAAAATGGGCCCCACGCTCATCAAGCCGTCCTGTTACATACAGCGAATGGGCGAGTCCGCTTCTGTAATACCGGGTGGCTCATAAAAAACATAGGCCTACCTAATTTTCTGCCTTAGAACAAACACATGTAAGCCTAGGCAGAATTGCTTTGGCAATTAGATGGAGCACTTTACTTACTTAGTTGTCACGCCAGTGACCAGAAATGTGAAGACTTCCTTAACTGTGTTAATGTCGTCGACTTTAGCCGGGAAGTGACTTCGTCTTCATGCAAGACAGTGCTCCGTCTCACACGCGCAAAAGCGATGCAACAGTTTCTTTCTACGACAGAACACTCTAGACTTCATAGTTGCTGATGAATGCGCATCATATTCTTCAGATCTTAATCCTTTAGGTTACTGCATTTGGGGTATCCTGCAAGATTTGGTGTACAAAGGCCGACGACTTCCGTTTGCAAATCTACAGGACCTCAGAGACAATCAAAACAAATGGATTGAAATGAGAGCACCATTAAGACAGTTCGAAAATCCATTTCACAATGAAAAAAACGACAGAATGCGGTTAGAAAGCAGAACGGAGGCGCGATTCAGCACATTTCCGCTAATCGCTGTGACTGGATATCGATATAATGCAGTGAGACGTGTTGAATTTTCGGACACCCAATACTCTTTTGCATTATTTCACTATTAAAACAAAAGCGTATAACATTCTCATTTCTCATACCGTTCAGTTATGATTGCTCTTTAACAAGAACTTAGCTATCGCAAACAGATCGCGCGTCAGCTGCTGCGCACACAATACGTCGAGGGCATCAGCCTCGTGACTTTGAAATCTAGGTTAAGGGTCACTCAAGATCATTCATACTGGTACCATTCGAAATCTTGGGTACGGTTTCCTATTCGCAGATTGTAGTAACGATGCCGTATCTTAAGACAATTGTGAGATTTTCCACGTCAAAGAAAATCGTGACATTGAACACTGGATTAGGGGTCGTTCAAGGTCATTGAAAATGGCGTAGTTGGAGCGTCATGCCTACTTCCGGTATGATACGACATCTTATAAAACAAAAAAGGGTGGTCATGTTGAATTTCGTCTGGACTAACCATATGTGTTAGAGATCGTTCTTGTTTTAGTGTATTTCTAATGAAAATTGGGCAAAACTCATGCGTCACTGTGAAATTCAATGCAATTTTGGGAGTAGGCTATTGACGATTTATGCAAATTAGGCGAAGAATATTTAACTCCGCAGCTTTCAAATACGTAAATGATCGATTTTCGGTCCCATCGCCATATTACTACAGGACACGTAGGCGTCAGCTTATTAAGCTCTGCTTAATTAAGCAGAGCTTAATTAAGCTTAAGCTTATTAAGCTCTGCCACTTGTCGATCGAGATACCCAAGAATAGCAAGCAAGCTCCACTGACTTCGTCGGGATAACGATTTGTCGTCATGTCTGGAGAAGAGCTTTGCCGTATACGTGGATAGGCGGAAGTATGGAAGAGTCCGCGCGCTGACTATATGCACTAACAACGACGACAGCGATCGATATTACATTATGAAGCGTGAAGACCACCTGGAGTTAGTGGCTTGACCGCGAATGACACTATTGATCGTTACGTCTGTTATCGTCTCGGTTGGATGTCTATGAGGTGCTTCGTAGGACTGATGGCGGACGACTAGGCCTATTGCTGTTTTGGTCGATGGCGTGTTGATATACGGCGCCATATTCTCCCGAAAGACCCATCGAGACCTAGACGTCAGCAGCTATCGCTGTCGTGTTCTATACGTTGTCACTTTTCGTTGCCGCGTGTTTAATATTTGATTAGTACGAATAACTATTCATCTGTTGTACTATTTTCATCGCGCGTCAGCATACTGACGCGCGATATTGATATAGCAAATCTGTCCGTCTGTCCGTCCGTCCGTTACGTTCCGGTGTCAGATGAAAACGGCTTAACATATCGTTATAGTTTTTTTTCACCATACTGTAGCCTAATCATTCTAGTCTAGTTTTACCAGCATCAAACACCTTTACGAAATTCCGACGGGGTCACCCCCTGCGGGGGCGCTAAATACAGCTGGGGTATAAAAATTTCACGATTTTCTACCACTAAGTCGCTATATCTCGCAAACGATACAAGATATCTGTAGAGTTTTATCTCTATCCGACTGTAGGTACAGTCTTAATCCACTCAATCAAACCCGAATTGACTGAGTAGGACGTTATCGAATACGGTAGACGTTCAAACTGAGTTATGCATGGCGTGTACGTGTGGTAATCATAGGCGTATTGTTACGTATAAAATATTTATTAACAAACAAT
>Ga0209149_1000744_pt1 | contig 14397 bp, 11 predicted proteins | sample WorMetTyACAVOLI2_FD_187423 | JGI IMG/M metagenome (GOLD analysis project Ga0209149, IMG submission 187423) | Marine gutless worms symbiont microbial communities from Max Planck institute for Marine Microbiology, Germany - Olavius algarvensis... ... | reverse complement strand
CTTGTGATGATAAAGTCCAATGAATGTTTATCGCTCACACAAACCGGACATGCATCCAGACCATACATGAGGACTGGCAGACATTTCACAGACATCAAGTGTACAATCACTTCCTCAGAAGCTAAATTTTGAATGCACAAATGCTATATAATAGGCTTTGATGATATTCGCAAGCCTAGAGTTTATTCGCCATAAAACGAAGACAAAATACAATCAAGGACGCTGTAACACCCGAAACAACAAGTAGCTCTGCTGTCGCAAAGAGGCCGCGCGATGCATCGTGTCTGTCAGTAGTTAGCTTCAACAGTACAAAACGTCGAGTACAGTCTTTTATTGTTAGTTACGTAGGCTACAGATTTATCACTGCGTGCAGTTAAATGCACTCTTCTGTTGTCTTTGGTGTAACGTTGAGGCTTCTTGTCATAAACATTTCGTCGTCTTCTCCCGCAATCAACAGCGCCGCTTACTACCAGCGATGTGTCACAACTTGCGCGACGGTGATGGCCGTGGTCCACCGGCGACCGTGTTGACAACACCTGGCCTGTTGCAGCGTTAACAGATATTTAGGCTCAGAATCGCGATTTCCACCTACCCCGCCTGCATTCGACGTCCCCGGAATATTGTCATGCCGTTTGGAGCTGAAAAGCTAGAATGGCTTGGCTACCCGGTGGTGAAAAAAAATTTAAGATATATTTATTCGTTTTCACACAATTCACGAACGTGACAGACACACAGACACACATACACACACAGACATACACCGCATGATGGCATAGCCGCGCTTGTGCATAGCATCGCGCGGCAAAAAGCAACAGTAATAGAATTTACACACATTTACAGCAAATAAAGTCGATTTTACATGCTAATATTTTATACGTTCATTTACGGCCGGAACGTCGTTAAATCAAGTGTCTCAATTTATCGAAAGCTGAATGTTGTCGTGCCCGTTTCCGTTTCCAGATGGATGCGACCTCGTATATTCGTAAGCGTTTGCCAACTCGTGGCGCCACCAAGTGAGTCAAACAACATTAATTGCATCTTTATCTTGGAACGGCGTCGGGTAATGGCTTTAACCCTTTAGTCAGCAGAACAGTGGCAGAGATTATAGCCCTACCACTGTTCTTTCATGGATAAGGCGATATGCTTTCAGCTGTATCAAAGTGCAAACGCCACGTTTAGCAGCAAACATGGACAAATAATCTCTATATAATGGTTTAACCCCTGGTTGCAGGTTTAGTGTAGGCCTAGTGGTAACACATTGGACTTGATCAACGTAGTCACTCTACGCTATAGCTCGGTTATGGCTGGGTGGTACTTTATTTTACGTTTTAACGGCCACCCTAAAACCACAGAGCAACGGATCATTATACAGCAATACGGTGATTGGTACACTGGCCGTTCATGGGTGGTTGTTACATTTGGTACAGCGAGGAAGGGCCTGGCGGACCCCTTATCGCTGCACCAAATGTAACAGCACACCCATCAACGGCCAGTGTACCAACTACACGTTATTCAATGTGGCACTATAAGTACGTTTGCTCTGTACAGGGTTAAAGCCGGCAATGCATGCAGTCGGTTGTCTATCTGATCAGTAGCTGATCGGATCGTCGACTGATAACGTTCCGCGCACTGTACAGTACGATCAAACTCTTGTCATAATGGTGGGCTTGCCGCCGCCGTCCCAGCAGCGTCGCCGGACCGGCCGCGGTCGGACCGGCCCGGAACCGGGAGGACCAGTACCGTATTATATCTTCAGGATTACGATCAGCCTTGTCAAGCATCGCCAGGCTCAGACGTCGCGTCTGATCGTGGGGGTGCGGACATTGCCCTCCTCGACATATTACTCCCGGACAGTTCCCCCTGTACAATTTCCCATCCCTTTTTATATGGCGCAGGTATTTCCCCGAGGTAAATCGGTTAGAGTCAGGAATACGGGGTAGTGAACGTTTTGAAATTTTCGGGTTAGAGTTAAGATTAACCATTGTATGTGTACCCCACACAAATATCACATCCGAACATAAGCATTCATATTTCACATACGTTAACAGCCGGGGGGATGTCCTAGGTTGGGAGGAGGGCAATGTCCTACACGACCGATGTGAACTGGCCAAGACAGGCTGATCGTGATCCACGACGCATAATCACGTCGTCTCGGTGAGGTGTTGTTTTCAGCTGCCTGCAGTGTTTGTAACGTTGTAGCTTTGTGTGTAACGCAAAAACGACAACGATTGCAGTTAACGGCATTAAACTTTCAGAACATACGGTCGACGATTGTGGGATCGTGCCGTTAAATTCACCAGGTGGCAGCACCGTTCGGTGGGGCATACGGCGAGGTTTACAGTGCTTGGCACCACTTGTCTCTCACAGCCTAGACTGACAGAGCCATAAACAAGAGCTCAGCTGTTGTAGAGTGACTACAATGCTTCGTGTCACTGTCACTGAATATTTCGCTAATTCACTCAATGTCATTCAAAATGGTACCATTAGAAAGCTTGAGTACGGTTTCCTATTCGCATGCCATAGTAACTATGGCTCTATCTCGTATCATTTCGGAGATAAAGTGACATATTTGTCCAAAATTGCGATTTTTCATACCCCCGTGTGCGTTCGAGGCTCCCGTCAGCAGGGTCCCCGTCGGACTATTGTCAAAGCATTTGGTGGCGAAAAACTAGAATGGTGTGGCAACTCGACGTTGGAAAAAGTTTGGTGGTATGTTTAGCCGCTTCGACACAGTACCGGCGTGTCACGGGCGGACAGACATCTTGCGACAGCATAGTCCGCGCTATGCGCAACATCGCGCGGTAAAAATTGCTGAGAAGTTTCTTTAACTCCTCAACTTGAAATTACGATTTTATGAAGTCACTAGCAATTACTATTTCAGGCGTTATTTGTAAAATAATGACCACCAGTTTTGACCATTAAAAGTGGGCAGTACTACTTTAAGACGGTTAAAATTTCAGTCTTATTCTCCGAACTCTGACTGCATATCTCGCTCATTCGCGCCGCCGATATGTTTGCGCTGTGTAAACGTCGTATCGGATTCACAACTGCATTCTGGACCGATCAAATAGACCGAAATGGACCGTGACCGACTTCACAACGGCCGGGACTGCTGCAGAGATAATAATTAGGACCCTGGGGCCAGCGCCTTTCATCCTCACAATGACTCATCATCACGACGACTCGAATGAGACTCAGACATTCATGGTATAAACTGCACAACGACAGGAAACACTTGGTCGACTCACTCGACTGATAAACGACTTCTTCTGTCCGGTGGTCGGTGGGTAAGAAAAACAAGAGGTCAAAGTAATTTGACAAAAAGCGCCTCACGGGGGGCCCATTCCCTGGTTAGGGGTCACCCCAGGGGGTCGAAAGTTGTATCATTGAATTCCTGGGGTAGGGTTTCCTATTAGTGTTCCATAGTAACTATAGGCCTAGGATGCACCGTTTGACCACAGTGCACGCGCGTGACAACCAACGACCAACCAACCAACCAACGACCAACGACGTCACGACACAGCCTATCTCAATAAGCGCCTCTTTTACTAACGTAAAGTGAGGCGCTTAAAAACACACAAAAACGCTAAAACTCCTATACGGAGGTAACTTCACTATATTGTTCGTCGTCACCCAGTGATGCCCTTAATCTATGTCTCGCTCACGCAGGACAAAACTGCCGCTGTCTTGTGAAACGCACTCAAAATGGCCCAGATAGACTGTGCATTACGCAACGTACGTTCTGCGGCAGCGCCCGGCGCCCTGCTTAGCTTTTAACGCTATGCTCGTATGTACGGAAAAAGACTTGAATGACAGCTACGCAAACGGAGTGTACACGGCGAATACGTAATGTTGCTGTGGACGTTACGTACGTTACGTAATGCTGGAAACCATGCATTAAACAGTAAAAACAAGATTTGAAAGCAAACTTAAGCCGAGAAGGGAGAAACACTAATATTATCAGCCCTTCTGTTACTTTACCGTACTACTCCTCTCAGTGTTTCTTTGACACGATTACTTTCGGCACTCGCCACTGATGCAGGTCGGGTGTCCACAGGTTTCCAATGAAATACTGTCGATTAATGACGCATTGACGCGGAAAAACGCTGAAGTAGATACCTGCAGAGCGGAAAGTCCGGGAGGAACCCAAGCGTATTCTTCGAGGGCACAGCCGCTGTCGTCGTCCGACGCGGCCGACGGGCAGCTGTGTGCCGCCTGGACGCCCGACGACCCGCCGCCGGCAGCGGTCGACGGCGACTTGGGTGACCGCTGAGGTGCTCCACGAGGCGCGGTCGGTGAGGCGAGGCTGAGTAGCGGCTCGGTAGACGACGAAGACGACGGGGTGGCAACGATGGCGGTCCGCGATGGACTGTCGACGTGGCGGTCTCGCGGCCTGCACGACGGCATCCTGGCCGGTGGCTGCAGTAGTGCTCCGTCAGTGCAGCTCTTCATCGTCGTCGTGCCCCTTCTATCCACAACACACACACCGCTCGCACTCACTGAGCTAGCAGGTAAAACAATGAAACACGCGATATTAAACCTCGCCCCCCCCCATGCAGAATGCGGCGAATATAACGGTATGATCCCAGACCCACTGCGGTATATTCGGAAATCTGATGACGACGACAACTATAATCGTGTTTGCGTAACGTCACAACAAACAAATATGGTTACAAGCAAACTTACAAACATCGTGATGTATACACAGGCTAACACAAATAGCTCGATCGCCGGGCGTCGACGCCGTGACGAGCCTGCAGCCGCGTCGACGGCAGCACCGCAACCTGTGTACAATAGTGAAATTCGCCCACCACTAAATGCCAAGTTACTGTAATCGGATTGCCTTTAACCCTTTAATCGCCACACTAAAACCGCAGAGCAACGGACATCATATAGCAATACAGTGATTGGTACACTGGCCGTTGATGGGTGGGCTGTTACATTTGGTACAGCGAGGAGGAAACTGGGCGGGCCAACGGCCAGTGTACCAACTTCGTATTCGATGTAGCACTATAATTGCCTTTGGAGTCTAAAGAGTTAAGAGACTTTTGGACCCTTTTTACAGATTTCTTGTGTTTATCGCTTTTTGGTTCTCGTTAGTGTTCAGTTAAGCCTGTAACCTGTATCAGTGCACTGATTAATCGGGCTTTGCTATCACGTCAGCGCTTGTTCGTTGTATATCTTTACTTCGTTTGTTTACCGATAGCACTAATCTGTGAACTTGTATACAGAACAGTAAAACAGCGCGATATTGTCGCTGTTTCAAAGCACGACGCACAGCCTAAGTCCATTTAGCCTACTTATCTACGTTTTGTCAGAAACGACCGACTCAGTGGTTGACAAGACATGGTTGCGCAGAGAACAGGCCAGCAACAGACAGAACTGAAAATATGGTCAACCCTGGACACACCAGGAAATACGGAAGAAAATTACACATTATACACTATACACAGACTATAATTACGAAAGTGTCCTCAGGGCACTGCACTGGGCAATGGCAATGCACTATACAATACATGTATCTCATTGCATACTGCATCGACAATGCGACAGCATATTAAGTTGAATAACTTACAGGACAACTCACTGGAATTGATGATTTACAGCAGCCTGCAGTTTAAAACACATGGGCAATAAACAAACAAACATTTGTATTCTGTATTTTCATTTCCTTCATGTGACTGACTGATTGACGCAGCGCCGCTCTGACAAACAGCCTTCAATGCTGCTTTCTGATTTCATCTAATAACTCAAAATATAGATTTTTAAGCATTTAACGCTCCCGAGGTTAACAGCGAAGGGGCGCATTTTTTTATCGCGCGTCAGCACACTGACGCGCGATATTGATACATAAATTCTGTCTGTCCGTCTGTCTGTCTGTCTGTCTGTCTGTCCGTGACGTTCCGTTATCAGATGAAAACGGCTTTACGTATTGTCACAGTTTTTTTACCACACGGTAGCCCAATCATTCTAGTTTTACCGGCATCAAACATTTTCACAAAATTCCGACGGGGTCACCCCCTGCAGGGGCGCTAAATACAGGTGGGGTATAAAAATTTCGCGATTTTCTACCAATAAGCCGCTATATCTCGCATACAATACAATATATCGCCATAGTTACTATGGAAGGCGAATAGGAACTCGTATGCGCTCTATCAAATGGTGCCATTTCCAATGACCTTGAACGTAAAAAAACTCTTTGACGCTAAATATCTCACAAACGGCTACAGATACGGCCATAGTTACAATAGAAGGCGTAATAGAAGGCGAATAGGAAACCGCATCCAAGCTTTCGAATGGCACCAATGTCAATGACCTTGAATGACCTCTAACCCAGATTTCAAGGTCACGATATTATTCAACGTCAAATAACTCGAAAATGGTACAAGATAGAGCTATATTTACAACGGCGGACCAGTAGAAAGTCGCATATGGTCTATCGAACGGCGCCATTTTCAGTGACCTTGAACGACCCCTAACCTGGTTTTCAAGGTCACGCCATTCTTTGACACTGAATATCTTACGGCCATAGTTACTATAGAAGGCAAATAAGAAACCGCACCCACGCTTTTGAATGGCACTAATTTCAATGACCTTGAGTGACCGTTAACCTAGATTTCAAGGTCACGGGGTTATCATAGATGCCCTCGACATATTGTGTGCGCAGCTTACGCGCGATCTGCGATAGCTAAGTTCTTGTATTACATTGTGACATTATCGAGCAGGTCCTACCTAATATTCTCACTGACGCAAAATATCATCAGCAGGATTGCAGGAATATAGATTATAAGTTACAAAACATGCGTTCGTGTCACTAACCGATACAGATATTAATGAAACATAATCTTCGGTTATTAACAAACGGATGCAGGCTGTGCAGCCTGTGCGGTCAACAGGTCCAAGGCCAGCAATGGCTCTACACCTACATCGACCCGTTCAATAATCACATTCCGACAAGTCATAAACCGGCCGACAGTCACCAGGTGGCACCACTGAAATGAAATACTAACGATCAAATCGGCCTCACCGCAGCCTATCAGCTCAGCCATCGCACCCACACACGCAGCCTCAACCCCTATATCCGTCAGCTCGTTACTGCCAACAGCCAGAGGGCACGGTGTTATCAGCGGGCACCTGCAGTCGCTATGGCAACGGCTGAGTAGTTGTTATGGCAACAAGCCGGAAATATCCAATCGCCGTGGGGCATGCGTGAATACTATATATACTGCGATCCACCACGCGTCACACGATTTCCTGTTTACAAGAAACGACGAAAAGATACACGTATCGAGAGTCCAACGTTATGCTTACGCGTCAATAAATATTTTAGCACGCAGCTGAAAACGCATAATGATCTTCACGGTATATTTTGTTCGTTTACCATATTTTAGTTCAACTGTTTGGTCTGAGTTCTTCATACTGGACCGTGGGAAAAAACAAGCTAAGCTACTGCACAACGGAAACCAAGAGAAAGCAAGTAGCTCTGCTGTCGCAAAGAGGCCGCGCGATGCTTCGTGTCTGTCAGTAGTTAGTTTCAACAGTACAAAACGTCGAGTAGAGTCTTTTATTGTTAGTTATGTAGGCTACAGATTTGTCACTGTGTGCAGTTAAATGCGCTGTTCTGTTGTCTTTGGCGTAACGTTGAGGCTTCTTGTCATAAACATTTTCGTCGTCTTCTCCCGCAATCAACACCGCCCGCCGCTTACTACCAGCAATGTGTCATAGCTTGCGAGACGGTGGCCGTTGTCCACCGGCGACCGTGTTGACAACACTTAGCCTGTTGCAGCGTTAACACAGGCAGTCAAGCCAGATATAGGCTCAGAATCGCGATTTCTGCCTACCTCACCTGCATTCGATGCCCCCGTTAGGGGGGTTCCCGTCGCAATATTGCTGTGCCGTTTGGGGTGGATAAACTAGAATGGGGTGGCTACCCGATGGTAAAAAATTTTGATGATATGTTTATTCGTTTTGACACAACTCACGAACATAACAGACAGACAGACACCGCACGACGGCATAGGCCGCGCTTAGCATCGCGCAGCAATGAGATATAATATCATGTGCCTGGAAGCAGTGGCGTAAGTAAGTAAGTAACAATGTACTGATTAAGGTGACATTATCACGTCAGACATTGCAGGGGCACCGTACAAAATTAAAAAGAACAGAAAAATAAAACGACAGAATCGCCGACAGTCAGTAGTCGCGGGCAGACAACAGTTATACAATCACGATCGCCTAGTCATTGTCAAAGGACGACCGGAAAAGTACAGTCTTCAGCTCGCGACGGAACGTCGTCAGCGACGGTACATTCCTGACAGACGACGGCAGGCTGTTCCACGCACGTGCCGAAGCCACTGGAAAGGCACGGTCACCGAGTGTTGAACGTCTTGTGGACGGTACCACCAGCATGGCTGAGTCATACCCGGTCGTACCCGGTATTTTTCAATGGGTTTAGGCGCCGAACGGGGAAGCTGGGTTTTCTTGTATCCTAGCTATTGCAAACGCCCTATGGCGGCACTTGAAAAATGTCCTTGATTGATCTAACCCCCTCGACTCCCTCGGTACAACATACATGGTTTGGAAGTCTAGGACGAAAGATGCGGAAGTATTAGTCGTTCACGAGCTTCGCGCTGTTCATAACATTTCTTTACGACAGCGTCAATATTTATACCATAGACATAAAGGCCACCACGGCGTGCAGACGACATCGAGGTAATAAAAAAACGACGATGACGACGTGGCCCAGATGAACTACGAAGTTGATGAATCTGCAATACCGTGTCACGTAACCAAGCAGCAGCAGCCGCAGCCACGCCCTCTATCGGCGATAATTAAAACGCCGAGCGTGCATCATTAAACCGCTATCATCCACGGTCCAGTCACCCGAGAAAGAAGTTCGCCAGCAGCCATCCTGGCACGGGCACGGCTACGTGCGCGGTGTTTGCATGAAGGAAAGATAACCATGATCGCTAGAGCTGGGCGATTGTAATCGATTAAAATCTCTTCGGTTTTGTGCGTTCCGATTAGATTCGTACACATGTTTAAACTGTATTGATCCTGTTCACTCAAACACAAAAATAACTAGAAGTGCACTCGATAGAGCGCATTTACCTCCGACAACGGTGTTTCGACGCCTCAAAACCACGCGTTGCTGCTTCGACGGGCCCCCAAATACCATGGGATTTTTCCGACGTAGTACAATTCCACGTTGTCGCGTTGCAGTGCATACGCTATGTGAGAAAGGAATCCGGTTCCGGCATCCGGACGGACTATTATCCGGATCGGGCTCAAAAGTTAATCAGTTCGTCCATGTCCCGACATCTGTTGACACGCAACATTTCATCTGATCTATGCACGCGTTTTTGAGTAATCTTGCACACAGACAGACAAACGAACGCGGGCGCATGGACGAAAAGATATATCTCCTCCGTTGTCGGAGGTAAATTGTGCATATAGCACTGTATGTGATAAGCGAATCAGAGGAACTTTCTGGAGAAACTGAACAGACAAATCGCATGCTAGGCTACTAGCGTTGCGTTTGTCGATAAAAAGAAACTAGTTCAGGCTTTATTAGTGAATCAACAGCAGACGTTTGGCAGTATCAGAGCATGAACTGAACAGCAAGTTGCTACATTCACTTCAGAGCTGCACGCATGCATCATTCACAGACGCAGTCATGACATGTTAATCGGAGCGAATCGAACTCATTTCGCGCCGCAGTAAATGAGTTGCGTATACTCGCCGAGATTGTCTGCACTCTGCAGACTGCTGTGGAACGCAAGACAGCATCAAGCGACCGCAAACGGCGTACAATCAGTCGGCTAGATGGACTTCAACTCTCGCCGACCTACGTCCGAGACCGAGGACCAGTCAGTTAGCGGGTCAGCGACGCGTGCTCCCGGTACCATCTGCTGCGCGAAACACACTCCGTAGCAGTCTGTAGAGATGGGCAAATTTCACCGAAAACTTTCTATTCTATTTAATGGTGTTTGCATCGATTCGGCATTCGACGTATCGAGCGTTAACTACAGATCTTAATAAGTACGTAATAATCTGTGACGTTGAACGTGACAAACGCACACGGAATATCATAGACGCACAAATGGACTTTCACAAGATCAGTAAACAGCCAAGCTCGGTGCAACGAACATTAGGCACTACATTGTTTATGGAGCAGTTAGAAACGGCAGTAATGATTGTTGCGTTATTCTACCGACTACCGAGTAACCATTCACTACGCTGAACGCTGAACGCCCCCCCCCCCTGGTTACAACCGCCAGGCGGGTATTGTTTTGGGACGCAACACATGTGGGTGGGTTTCTGTCTGTGGGTCCGCGGTTCTGTCCATGGATCCGTCCATGGATCCGTCCGCCAAAATGATCCAATTTACTGCAAGCTAGACATTTAAAATTTGGTATCATGGCAAGCATGCATCATCAAACGAAAGATAAACTGTCCCTTAAGGGGCGTGGTCAGCGTCATGTGGCCCACTCTTAAAATTTGAGACCTGAGACCCCTCTTCCTATCTCTGCAACGGGTTCAAATTTGACACATATATTACAAATATGATCGATTAAAATAATAATAATAATAATAATAATAATAACAGATTTGTATAGCGCCTTTAGGTCCGAAGATACAGAGGCGCTTGACGTTTAAACGACGTTTAAGGACAACAGCACACAATTAGAACAACAAAAATCAAAAGGTAAAAAGCACATTGACTTCAAGGCGATTTGACGCCAAACTAATATGACAATATGACCATGTTGATTTTTGTTGTTTTGTTTGTGTGATGTCCTTCAACGTCGTTTTAAACTGCTGAGTTTTTTAAACAATTATTTACATTTTTGACCTTGAAAGGTCAAAGAAAAGGCCAAGAACGGATAAATTGCCAAAATGCCGCGAAATCGTTTTTTGACCTTAACTCCGCTGTAAACGGTCCGATGTACTGTGAGTAAAAACCTGTGCCCAGCTTTGCAGATTTTCTTGTCGAATTCTGTACAAGTTCCTTGCAGACACAAGCATCACACTATACCACCGTGACGTCATCGTTATCGTAAAAATTTCTGGCGCGCTGCTTTGGTCAACAATCATTGAGCTACAAAGCAGCAGTGCAGACAAGAGTAAAACAGATTGAATGGGTGATGACAAGTACAACAAACCTCCTCGCCCCGCACTCCACTGCAGGGTGCTGCCACCTGGCGAATTTAATGGCATTATCCTACAGCCGTTTCCCTCTATTCTGACAGTTTCATCGTTTTCCCGTAATGTTGCATCGTTATAAACAAAGTTACACAGTTACGGACATAGGCGACCACATATATACAATACATCGGCGGAACGAAGTAAAGATGATAACCTGAACGTAGTAAATGTTTTGAAACTAAGAGCAGTCTATACGCAGTATACATGGATTCTTAATGGCATTGGCAATGACGTCACCAGCTATGGGGCACTGGGGCACGTGCCCCCAAGGGCCCCCTGGAGCTTGCGTATGTATCACAATTTGGCAATTTCTATTGACACATATTTCCAGTGGGCAGCGGCAGACTGGCAGTGAATACGTCCCAGCCACACAGTCATGTCGTTTTCTCTTTAGAATGCAAAGGTATTTATAATGCCACACTAAATAATATGAATAATAATAATAATAATAATAATCAGATTTGTATAGCGCCGTAAAGCCGTAGCTTCTGAGGCGCTGAAGTCGGTATACATAACGCAGCCCGCCCAGGCCCTCGTCGCTGTACCAGCACACCCATCAATGACCAGTGTACCAATCAGACACCGTATATGACGGTCCGTTACTGTGCGGTTTTAATGTGCCCATTTAACGGTTGAGTATAAATTTATGTGATTTCTTCCTGATTTCGTGAACATGCACGCCCTGGTTCAAAACGCTGTCGACGCCACTGCTTAACGCTACTGAATGGACGTGAATTGAAAGAAATGATGCAGCTGAGACTGCGACGACATTGTATCATTATATCTCTCGCTTCTTTTGCACAACTGATGCAGACAACGACATCACTTTAAGCGTGTACGCAAATCGAAACGGAACACACAACAAAAAGAATAACTACTTGCATCTAATCGCCCAACTCCAAATCTAAAACTACACTCCACAGCCGCCTGCAGCATTAACGTATGAAACAGCGCAGTCAAGCGAGAAAGCGGCAGGTCGACTGGGCACTCTGTTCACCTTTGACCTCCAGTCACGACGCATTACATCATAATGCGCATGCGTGCCAGTCATACGTCAATCTTCACTCTTCAGGCGAAAATATCGGAAACACGTGACCGAGGCGAACGAGACGTCGCTGAATACATCCAAGATGGCGGATCGTCGGCGCAGTTGCCGCAGAACGGCAGAACTAGAATAAAACAAATATATAAGTTGGATGAATTGCATCCCCGGATGTGGCAATTGAACTGGTAAGAACTGTTAATAAATCCGATATTCGATCTTTTTAGTACGTTGTCGATAACTGTTTCCGAAAAATACTTGATGTTAAATCAACGGAGACAGTGCAACAATGCATGACGGAATTTTACTGATTAGCTATGTGTGATCTGATTGGCAAATAAGGAAACTAAAATTTTTTGAAAAATTCAGCCTGTCTGGAAATTCCTTATGCCAAGTGATTGTAAATAGGCAACTGTATTTGCAACGTCATGACATTGTATACGTTATAAAAGGGGGCCCCTAATCCAGGGCCACAAGATAGGGTGCCCGAGACTTTAACACCTGCTAAATTTTAGTTACGTTATGGTTCCAGTTTGTGGTATGACGTCATTTTTGTTGACAACATGAATGTGTTAGACTTGGCGTTATGGGCCGAGAAAATCCTCAAACTAAACGTTTTCTTGTGCAATTAAAAAAATGCATACACTGTGGTCAATTGATTCTCAGGAAAATTAGTAAAATTGGTGCCACCAGGTGTCAGATTTTAAGGCTAAAATGCATCAAATTCGATTTCCGCTGGGGCTCTGCCCCAGACCCCGCTGGGGGAGCTTACAGCGCTCCCCCAGACCTCCTAGCTGTATTTAATGGGGCCTACTCCTAAGGTGAGGGAGGCGAAAGGGGGAGGGAAGGGGAACAGAAGGGGGAGGGAGCGGAAAGGGAGGGGAGGGAGGGGAAAGAGGGAGGAAGGGGAAAGGAAAGGGAGGGGAGAAAGGGTTAGAAGGGCCCCCTTTTCGTGTTGGCATAGGGCCTCCCGAAGGGTTCATCCGGCACTGACTTGACTTTGTTATTAATAGGCTGTTCATGAACTTGTTTAGGACTACAGACATGTGAACTTGTTTAGGACTACAGACATTCGAATTATCTCTCTATGTCAACAACTGTTTAATTTTGAGTTGTTGAGTGTTCAGCTTGAACGCCTGTGTAAAAAAATTGTGAATAAATTTTCTGCATGGTGTTCTAATTAGTTAAGTTTGCTTTTTAGTTAAGATTGTTGTTTTATTATTGTTACTACCATATTAATAGTGAAATAAAGATCTACAATAGGAACTCGTATGCGATCGTAGGAACTCGTATGCGAAATGGCGTTATTTCCATTGATCTTGAGTGACTTAGCGAAATACTTAATGACACGAAGCATCGCGCGGTATCTCTGCGACAGCTGAGCTTCTTGTAGACATCTGCTCTGGGGGAAATAATTGACGTATTCAAGCTGTTTATCAACGCAGTTGTGTTGTCACATTCATCACGTAATGTATCTGTTTTACTTATCATCGTTAAGCAATTGACGGTGAAAATATAAGCAGAAAAAGTGCGGTTGGACAATAGAGATGTCTCCAGGGGCAGTAACGGACTTTGGCGAGGCTGTAAGAAGGGACAGACGCTCGTTACATTGTAGTTCCATTCTCTGCCGATAATGTAGTAGTATTAAATAACAGACGATATTATAAAGCGGGACCACACACACAGCCGGATCCACCAGTGTGTCCAACTACAATAATTGGCGGAACACGGTTTGTAAACAACAAACTCGCGCATTCGAATTATCGTTCGTCTGAACAGTGAACACATGTTCATTGTCAGTCGACGCCGCCGACGTATTGTAAGCTTACACGCGGCAATTGATTGACGATTGATAAAATATCGCTGACAACAGCCACAACACAACGCTTACGACCCCACCCCAGCCAAACGAAAGATAGGTTAGACCCATGTCAGGGAAGTAACGAAAGGAAGGTTACGGGGGCGGGCATGGGGAGTGGGTGTGGCGTGCAGCGGCGTAGGCGGCGTCTGGCAATTGTGCGTCTGCCCATCAGAGTACAGTGCAGATTTGGACTTAAATATTAGGACGTAAGCCCACAGATACTAACGACATGCAACAAAATCAAACATCAAAACATTATAAAACATTATAAATATCCAAGTAAACG